>PDWJ01000873.1_pt1 | contig 40917 bp, 36 predicted proteins | sample 1430881 | NCBI WGS metagenome assembly PDWJ01 (sample SAMN01162460, study PRJNA174530) | Oral metagenome, whole genome shotgun sequencing project. | biome: Marine environment; feature: Marine mammal; material: Swab sample of the gingival sulcus; isolation source: swab sample of gingival sulcus...
ACATAGTATTTTTTGGAGAAATATCAGATCGTTTTATTATTGAGCAATAATTTTTGAAAAATTATAGGAATTTTAAAGTCTCATGAAATATGCGGGATAAGTAGACACAATTTAATATACACTACCAAATCGAAAATACATTATAAGCTTCTATAGCTTATAGAACGAACCTCAGGGTAAAGGTCCGGTTTTACCATTACACAGTATCTAATAAAAAAAGCCCCAAAATGGGGCTTTTTTAGAGATAGATTAAATCTAAACTAGTATTCAAGATTAGCTAATCTTCTTAAATGATCAAGTCTCTTTTTAGAGTCTTTTTGAGCAATCTCAAGAACTTCTTTTGACCTCTTTTCATCTTTAAGAACAATATTCAAGGCTTTGTATCTTCCTTCTCCACCAACAAAATCTTCAAAACTTAGTTTAGCATCTTTGTTTTTAAGTGTTAGAGGATTTTTACCTTGATCAGCTTTTCTTGGATCATAAGTGTAAATTGGCCAGTAGTTAGAATCTACAGCGTTCTTACCTCTGTCCATCATCTTATTTAGATTGATACCGTGAGCAATACAAGGAGAGTATGCAATTATTATAGAAGGTCCATCATAGCTTTCTGCTTCCAAGAATGCTTTAAGAACTTGATTCTTATCAGCTCCAAGAGAAACAGATGCTACATAAACATCACCGTAAGACATTGCAATTAAACCGAGATCTTTCTTAGGTCTTCTCATACCTGCAGCAGCAAATTTGGCAACAGCACCAATTGGAGTAGCTTTGGAAGCCTGACCTCCTGTATTTGAGTAAACCTCAGTATCAAGAACCAAGATATTTACATTTTCACCTGTGGAGATAACATGGTCAAGACCACCATATCCAATATCGTAAGCCCAACCATCACCACCAACAATCCATTGAGTAAGCTTCATTAAGAATTTAGAGTTATCTCTAACATATTGAACTCTCTTATCCTCAACAGTACACTCTTCAAATAGTTGCTTAACTTTTAAACCCGGAGCTTTAGAAAGAGTAAAATCATCCTTAACAGCTTTAAGCTCTTCAATAGCATCAATAAGTTTTTGATCAATAACCTTTTCAGAAATAAGTTCTTCTAATGTATCGAAAAGTTTACCTCTCATCTGCTTATTGGCAACATGCATACCTAAACCGTACTCAGCATTATCCTCAAAGAGTGAGTTTGACCAAGCCGGTCCCCAGCCTTCATTATTTGTTGTGTATGGAGAAGTAGGAGCTGTACCACCATAGATTGATGAACATCCGGTAGCGTTTGCAACATACATTCTCTCACCAAATAGTTGAGACATTAGTTTAACATAAGGAACCTCTCCACAACCTTGACAAGCACCGTGGAACTCCAATAGTTGAGGTAGAAATTGAGAACCTTTAACTGTTTCTCTCTTCTCTCCACCCATCTCGCCAACAGGAAGACTATTGAAGAACTCATACTTTTTATCTTCAGTTTCAATCTGCTTTATAAAAGATGTCATAACAATAGATTTTTCTTTAGTAGGACAGACTTGAACACAAACACCACAACCTGTACAATCTCTTGGAGAACACTGAATAGCGTAGTTTAGCCCTTGCTCTTTAGCATTTTTACTCTTAGCCGGAGCAAACTTAAACACTTCAGGAGCATCTTTAGCTAATTTATTTGAGAAGTATCTTGGATTGATTACAGCGTGTGGACATGCAAATGAACATTGATTACACTGAATACAAGTTTCACTATTCCATACAGGGAAAGATGTAGCGGTAGCTCTCTTCTCATACTTTGAAAGGCCTGATGGGAATACACCGTTTGCAGGTATTTTTGAAACAGGGATATCGTTTCCTTCATCTCTCATTACCGGCTCAACAACCTCTTTAACAAAAGCAGGCATATTTTTACCTTTAAGAGCGAAAGGAGGAATATCGTTTTCAACTACAGCAGAAGGAACTTCAACTCTAAACATATTCTCTTCTGCAAGATCAACAGCTTTCCAGTTCATCTCAACAATCTTTTGACCTCTCTTGATGTATAACTTTTGGATATACTCTTTAGAAAGTCTTATAGCTTCCTCCTTCTCAATTACCTTAGAAAGAATGAAGAAACAACTCTGCATTACCATATTGATTCTATTTCCAAGACCAACTGTTTTCGCAACATCAAATGCGTTGATAGCATAGAAGTTTAACCTCTTCTCTATAATTGTCTCTTGTATCTTTTTTGGAAGATTAGCAAAAAGAGTTTCTCTGTCAAGCTCAGTATTTAGTAGGAAAGTAGCACCCTCTTTAATACCATCAAGTACATTGTATCTACCAAGGTATGATTCATTATGAACAGCTACAAAGTCAGGATCTTGAATGAGGTATGGAGCCCTTATACGAGAATCACCAAATCTAAGGTGAGATATAGTTAAACCACCTGATTTCTTTGAGTCATAAACAAAATAACCTTGTGCATATTTTGATGTATTATCACCAATAATCTTGATAGAGTTTTTGTTAGCACCCACTGTACCATCAGAACCAACACCGTAAAATTTACACTGAATAACATCATTAGGAAGCACATTGTATCTAGGACCAACCTCTAATGAAAGATTAGTAACATCATCATTTATACCAACTGTAAAACTGTTTTTTGGAAGCTCTTTTTCAATATTATCCAAAATTGCAACAACCATTGCAGGAGTAAACTCTTTTGAAGAAAGACCGTATCTACCACCAACAATTATAGGATCTAGAGATTTAAACTCTTCACCGTGATATCCGGCTCTTACTTCACTGAAAAGAGATCTTACATCAACTAAAAGTGGTTCACCCATAGATCCGGGTTCCTTAGTTCTGTCAAGAGCAGATATAACCTTGGTTGTTTTAGGTAAAACCTTTAAGAAATGTTTAGCTGAGAAAGGTCTGTAAAGTCTTACAGCAATAACACCAACTTTTTCACCTTCAGAAGCTTTCTTTGAAATAACCTCTTTAATTGTTTGCAGACCTGAACCCATAGCTATGATAACTTTTTCAGCTTCAGGATGTCCAAAATAATCAAATGGTTTATACTGCCTTCCACATTGAGCAGCAAATTTATCCATCCAATTCTCAACAATATCAGGAGTAGCATCGTAGTACTTATTAACACCCTCACGACCCTGGAAATAGATATCAGGATTTTGAGCTGTACCTCTCAAAGTAGGATTGTAAGGATTCATCGAAGAGTCTTTGTAAGCTTTTACAAGATCTCTATCTAAAAGAGCATCCATATCCTCTTCAGTTACAAGCTCAACTTTTGAAATCTCATGAGATGTTCTAAATCCATCAAAAAAGTGAAGGAAAGGAACTCTCGCTTCCAATGTTGCATTATGAGCAATAGTAGCCATATCCATTGTTTCCTGTACACTATCAGCGGCAAGCATTGCATAACCTGTGTTTCTAACACTCATTACATCACTATGATCACCAAAGATAGATAGTGCTGAACATGCTAAGGATCTGGCAGAAACATGGAATACTGTAGGAGTTAGCTCGCCGGCTATCTTATACATGTTAGGAATCATTAGTAAAAGACCTTGAGAAGCTGTAAAAGTAGTTGTCAAAGCACCGGCTTGAATAGAACCGTGTACAGCACCCGCAGCACCACCTTCACTTTGCATTTCTACAACCCTTAGTTTTTGACCAAATAGATTTATTCTGCCTTTAGCAGCCATTTGATCAGCATTTTCACCCATATCTGATGATGGAGTGATAGGATAAATTGCAGCTACCTCACTGTACATGTAAGCAACATGTGCAGCTGCGTAATTACCATCACAGGTAATAAACTTTTTTTCCTTAGCCATTTTTGATACCCCTATTTTTTTGAAAAATATATTATCTCAATCGTTTATTATTTAACGATATTCGGGAAAATATGAAACTGTTTTTATTTAGTCAACAGTTTTTTTACTAATTAAAAAACTCCTTTAAGATAATAATAAAAAGAACAACCTACTGAAAAAATAATAAGAGAAGAGATTTAGATAAGTTCAATATCAAGAAAAATACTTATCAATTTTCGACTCTCAACTATAATATTCAAATAAGAGCTTTACGTTTTATTTAAACATTTATTTACCAAATTAGGTAAATTTCTAAAACACAACCCTTCTCAGGAAATTCTTTTAAAAAACTCTCAAGGTTAATAATATTTCTACCTCTTAAATAAAAATAAAGCCCCCATAAATAGGGGCCTTATTAGACTCTACTACTTACTGAGCAATCAATGGTGCAATTACAAGAGCAATTACAGATGAAAGCTTAAGAAGGATATTTAAAGATGGTCCTGAAGTATCCTTAAAAGGATCGCCAACAGTATCGCCTGTTACAGCAGCTTTATGAGCATCTGAACCTTTTTTGAAAGTGTATCCGCCAAGAGTAACACCCTCTTCAAAAGATTTTTTAGCGTTATCCCAAGCACCACCTGCGTTTGATTGGAAAATAGCCATTAAAACACCTGAAACAGTAATACCTGCAAGTAAACCACCAAGTGTTTGTGGACCAAATACAAAACCTACAAAAACAACAGATCCAATAGCCAATACACCTGGAAGGATCATACCTTTCATAGCAGCGTTAGTAGAGATAGCTATACACTCTTTGTAATCAGCTTTTCCGTTAGCCTTATCAAAATCCTCTTTATCCTTACCGGAAATCTTAGACTCGTCACTATCAACCTTCTTCATAATCTCCAAAGCTCTTACAAGTTCAGGGATAGTTTTAAACTGTCTTCTAACCTCTTCAACCATTGCCATAGCTGCATTACCAACCGCACTCATTGCAAATGAAGAGAAAAGGAATGGAAGCATACCACCAACAAAAAGGCCTGCCATTACATCAGGATTAGCAATATCAATATTTTTGATATTAGCTTGTTGCATATAAGCTGCAAATAGAGCAAGAGCAGTAAGAGCAGCTGAAGCGATTGCAAAACCTTTACCAATAGCAGCAGTAGTGTTACCTACAGCATCTAACTTATCGGTTCTTTGTCTTACTTCTGGATTTTGATGACTCATTTCAGCAATACCACCAGCATTATCTGCAATAGGGCCGTAAGCATCTACAGCAAGTTGAATTCCTGTATTTGCAAGCATACCAAGAGCAGCAATAGCAATACCATAAAGACCTGCAAAGTGGAAAGCACCCATAATACCTGCAGCAATAAGAATGATAGGAATAGCAGTAGATTCCATACCAACACCTAAACCTGCAATAATATTTGTAGCATGACCTGTTTTACTTTGCTCAACAATAGTATTAACAGGCTTTCCACCCATTTTAGTGTAATGCTCAGTAATAAGCCCCACCAAAAGACCTGCAATCAAACCAATGATTGTAGCTAAAAAAACACCCATTGGAGTATATTCAAAACCATTAAGTGTCCATTTTTCAGGAAGAACATTTGTTATAATGAAGTAGAATGCAACAATCATAATTATTGAAGATCCAAACTCACCAACGTTTAAAGCTTTTTGAGGATCTCCGCCCTCTTTAACCTTAACCATGAAAGTACCAAGTATAGATATAATAATACCGGTACCGGCTAAGAAAAGTGGTAAAAGTACAGCTGAAAGTTCAAAACCTTCAGGCATAACAGTTATAAAAGCAGCACCAAGAACCATAGAACCAATGATAGATCCTACATAAGATTCAAAAAGATCAGCACCCATACCGGCAACATCACCAACATTATCACCAACATTGTCTGCAATTGTAGCAGGATTTAAAGGGTGATCTTCAGGAATACCGGCTTCAACCTTACCAACAAGGTCAGCTCCAACATCGGCAGCTTTAGTATAGATACCACCACCAACTCTTGCAAAAAGAGCAATTGATGAAGCACCAAGAGAGAAACCTGTAATTACATTTATAACCTTAATAGTTTCCCACTCCATTCCACTAAAGATGATAAATAGAGCTCCAAGACCAATAACACCTAAACCAACAACAGAAAGTCCCATTACACTACCACCGGTAAAAGCTATTTTTAAAGCTTGCTCTAAACCTGTTTTTGCAGCAAATGTTGTTCTTGTATTAGCTTTTGTAGCTATTTTCATGCCTAAAAATCCTGCAAATGCAGAACAGAAAGCACCAATTATAAATGAAACAGCAATAAGAGGGCTGCTATCAGCTTTTCCAGCGTTAGCCATACCCAATAAAACAGCAACTATGATAACAAAGATTGCTAAAACCTTATATTCAGCTTTTAAGAATGCCATGGCTCCTTCAGCAATAGCAGCTCCAATAGATTTCATATCACTAGAACCCTCTTCTTGCTTTGAAACCCATCCTGATTTGATAAAGGCATAAATCAAACCAATAAGACCGGCAGCCGGAACAGCATAGATTAAATTTTCCATACAACTCTTTCCATATTTATTATTATTTTGAATTATAAAAATTCATTGTTTTTTCAATGCCATTTTTCATAAAAAACTCTATACCCTCAATACCATTATCTATAGATTTTGAAATGATAGATTGTATAGAACTCGGCATTTTTGACAGCACAAGATCCGGAAGTTTTGAGCCATCATTTTTAAGTATACTTTCCATAATATCAGTCTTAAATCCAACTCTAAGTCTGTTAAAGTTTTGGGTTTTTAAATAACTTATTATAGATTTTATACCGTTATGACCTCCGGCACTTCCCTTTTCACGAAACCTTAACCTTCCTGCTTCGAGATGAATATCATCATATACAACAAGTAAATTTTCCGGAGGTATCTTAAAGTAATCCAAAGCTTTTACAATAGCTCTTCCACTATTATTCATATAGGTGGTGGGCTTAATCATATAAACTTTATTAAAATTAACAAAGCCGGAAAAGAAGATATATTCCCCTTTCCCAGCCTTAAAACTTCCACCTAGATTGGCAACAAATTTATCTACAACATTAAAACCTAAATTATGCCAAGTATTGTTATATTTTTTACCCGGATTTCCTAAACCTGCTATTAAGTACACTTGTTTTCCTAGGTTAAGTTGACAATAAATAAGTTTAGGGAAATTATCCAACTTCCCTAATCAAAAAGCTACTACTTTTCAGTTGCAGTAGAAGTTGCGGTTGCAGCTGCTGCACCCTGTGCTGAAACAGAAGCTCTTGTTGCGGCACAACTAGCTAAAAGTTGCATTTTAGAAGATTCAAGCTTCATTGTACCAAGATCAAGATCTCCCGCGTGAAGAGTATCACTTATCTTTAGAGAAGTTACATCAACATCTATTGATGTAGGAATATCTTTAGGCAATGTTCTTACACTGATATGTCTTGAGTTAATGAGAAGAACTCCACCCATATTCTTAACACCAAAAGCAGTTCCTTTAAATACAAGAGGAACCTTAACAGCAACCTCTTTATCTTCAACAAGTTTTATAAAATCAACATGAAGTGGCTGCCATGTTACAGGGTGTCTTTGGATCTCTTTAATAATCACATCATAATCGCCTGCTTCTGTAGAAATTGTAAAAACTTTCTCTCCTGATTTAAAAGCTTTCATAAGCTCTAACTCACTTACGGTTATGTAAGAATTTTCTTGCTTGTATCCGTAAACAACTGCAGGTGTTTTACCTGCTTTTCTCAGCTTTTTAGTGAAACTTTTCTTTGGGCTTACTTCCCTAGCTTCACCTTTAAGTACAATCTTTGCCATTTTTCGTGCCTCTTTTAAATTTAACTAAATACTTTTTGTCAAAACAAAAAAAGTTCCACTAAATACAATGGAACTTTTAAATAGCAGGGGTAGCAGGATTCGAACCTACGAATGACGACACCAAAAACCGTTGCCTTACCGCTTGGCGATACCCCTGTATATAATAACTCTTCATCAACTTTAGTGTTGCGTACCCTTTATTCCCAAACAAGTTAGGACATTATCTCTATATTGAAGAATCTAAAACTTCACTACCTTTGTAAGGCAACCTTCTCCTCTGAATCTTTCTTCCAAAGAGAAAACCTTATTCTCATCTTTGAAAAAACCAAAAATAGAGGATCCACTTCCGGACATTCGAGAAAAGATTGAACCTTCACTGTCAAGTAACTCTATAATCTCTTTAAGTTCTCTATGCTTTTGAAAAACAACTTTCTCAAAATCATTACCAAAACTACCAAGATCAGCCATGTCAAGACCCCTCAAAGCAACGGTGTCAAATATACTGCTCTTTTTTTCTTCTGTCAAGCTTATATTTAGATTTTTATAAGCCCAAGATGTTGAAACATGTATATTCTTATAAATAATTAAAATATAGATATCAGACAAATTGTTTTTTACTGTTGTTAACTTATCTCCAACTCCTCTTGCCACAGAAGTTCCACCCTTTATAAAGAATGGAACATCAGCACCAAGTTTAACCCCCAAATTTTCCAACTCCTCTTCTGAGTAGTTTAATTTCCAGAGACTATTTAAAGCTTTTAACACAACAGCACAATTAGCAGAGCCACCACCAAGCCCTGCTCCTGTAGGAATATTCTTGTTAAGATGTATAGAACAACCACAATCTAAATTTGAGTTCTCTTTAAGTAGTTTCGCCGCCTTATAGCAGAGATTCTCCTCCATTTTACAGAGATCAATAGATGTTGTTACCTTTATTGGACCCTTACTACAAACCTCAATATCAATCTCATCATACCAAGGTATCTCCATAAAAAGGGTCTCAATTGTATGATACCCATTGGGAAGTCTACCGGTAACACCTAAATGTAAATTTATTTTAGATGGTGAGAGGTAGATCACTCTTAAGCTCTCCCTCTTCTCTTCTTTTTCTTGTCAGCCCCATAGTAATAGTAGTACTGATAGTAGTGATAATAATAGTAATAATTACCGTAAAGCTTCTTAATATCAAGATTATTTAAAATAACACCAATAATGTTAGCATCTACAGACCTTAAAAGATCCTGACTTCTTCTAACTTCTTCTTTACCTACAGTACCGGATGAAACAACAAGTACAATACCATCTGTTTTTCTTGAAAGAACAACAGCATCTGTAACAGTAATTACCGGAGGGGTATCAAAAATTATTACATCGTACTCTTTTTTAAGCTCTTCAATAAATTTATCCATCTTTGCTGAAGCTATAAGCTCAGAAGGATTTGGAGGTATATCTCCACAAGTAATAATGCTAAGATTCTCAATATCTGTCATTTTTGAAATATCTCTCACACTACTATTTTTAATGAGAAAATCAGTAACCCCTATCTCTCTCAATATATTAAAATTTTTATGAACAACAGGTCTTCTCAAGTCAGCATCAATCAAAACAACCTTTTTCCCACTTTGAGCTATGGTTACGGCAAGATTTGATGAAGTAGTCGACTTACCCTCTTTAGGTACAGAAGATGAAACAACAATAACACTAGGTGGCGAATCAACACTTGAAAAATAGATGTTAGTTCTAATTGTCCTATAAGCTTCAGAAATTGGAGATTTAGGTGAAAAATGGGAAATAAGCTTTGAATTAATCTTAGTCTTTTCAGAATCTGTAAGATCATCCATCTTCTTTCTCATCTTCTTTTTCATATCCTTAATATTAATAGTAGGTACAGCACCCAAGAAATTAATTTTAAATCTCTCTATATCCTCAATTGTCTTTATACTATTATCAAAAAATGCCAATAAAAATGAGATAAAGACACCCAGACCTAATCCCACTCCTAAACCTATAGTTATATATAGAGGCTTGTCTGGTCTTATTGGAGATTTTGGAGTTATTGCCTTATCAACTATTCTTGCATTACCTACCTGACCTGCAAGAGCAATTTTATACTCGTTATATTTATTCTCCATCATTATGTATGTCTTTTCATCAATCTCGTACTTTCTCTTAAGCCTTGCAAACTCTGTGGCTGTTTCTGGAAGCATTGCTATTTTTTTATTATAATTATTAATTGTCTCCTGAACCTTTTTTGCTTGAGCTTTAAGACCAATTTGTTCAGCTTGGGCTTCCAAAATTTTTCTCATTATATCACTTTTATCTTCAACAGGATTAGCCGAAGCCTGAGCACTATTTGCAAAATATTTAGCCTTTTCAGTAATTTTAGCTTCAAGATTATCAATCTGCTTTTGAAGATTTTTCAGAATTCTCTTATATCCTGCACTTTTCTCAAGTTCAATATTCAGTTTTTTAGCATTAAGCTCACCAACTTTTATCTTAAGTTTCTCAATCTCAGGAGTAGCATTTCTTGATATATCCTCCACAATTCTCTTAGATTTTTCATCCAACTCTTTTTTGAGAAAAAGTATTTTTTGATTTGCACTTTGATAGTTTAGCTCAATCTCATTTAATTTAGCTTCAGATTTAGCTGAATTTTCTATAAGTAATTGAGTTTCCGCTTCAAGAACAACTATACCACCTTCTTTTTGATATAACTCAAGAGCCTCCTCAGAAAGCTTTAATCTCTTTTTAATCACATCCAATTGATCTTTTAAAAAGTTTGTAACTGCTCCAACCTCACCCAAGTTTGAAAGCTTACTGTAGAGCTCAAACTGCTCTGCATAAGTATTAGCTAAAAAAGAGACCTCGAAAGGAGAAGAGGATGTTATTATAAGCCTTAAAATATCAGTATTCTTAATGGGTTTAATGGACAATTTTCTTCTCAACATCTGAATTCTGGAATTTTCATTAAGATCCTTTCTAACCTCCTTTGACACACTTATATGCTCTGCAAATTCAGATTTATCTACCTCATCCATTACCATTTTAGCAACAGTTCTTGATTTTATGAGCTCACTATTGTTAGCAATAACCCTATCACTTCTCTTTAAATTAAAAGGACTTGACATATCACTAAACATATTATCCTTATCCTTTATCTCAATTGTAGTTTCAGCTTGAAACACAGGAGTCATCCTCAAAGTATAGTACGTTGAAAGAGAGGATATAGTAATAAAGGTTAATAGGATCCACCATCTTCCCCTGTAAATTATGCTAAAGTACTCTTTCCAAGGAAAGGAATAATTTTCCTGGTTATTGTCATCTTCAAACATCTACTCTCCCAAAATATATTTTTTTTGATTATTTATAAAAAGATCCTCTGCAAGGGTCTCTCCATATTTCTTTGATACTAAATCATAAGCTTCTTTAATATAAAACTTTCTTGCTCTAAGATTATGAACATCAGACGCTATATAGTCACACATATTATTTTTTATAAGCTTATGAGCAAATCTTCTAATAAAAAATCCAAATTTCCCAACAACTGAACCAGCTGTTACCTGAAACTTACAACCAAGATCTTTTAATCTCTCCACATGTTTAAAGTCTTTCCTAAAATCCTCAATCCTTTCAGGATGGGCTATCACAAAATTTATATTCCTATCGATCATCTTTTGTAAAACTTGAGGATAGTTAATCGGAACTCTACTAAAAGGAAACTCTAAAAGAATGGTACTTTTGTTTAATCTAAACTTCTCCATAAAGGAGATTTGTAAAATATCGTAAGAAAGGTGTATTTCTGCAGCTAAATTAAGAGTAATATCTAAATCCTTAACTTTCTCTTTTAAAGTTTCAAAGTTCTTATTTACTAGGGCTTGATTAAACTGAGAAAGCGTATAAAAGTGAGGTGTTAGAAAAAAGTGATCCACACCCTCTTCCATACCTGCTTTTATGATATCCATAGAGTTTTCAATATTCTTAGCTCCATCATCGACTCCAAAGAGAATATGTGTATGTATGTCAATTATACCTTTTTTCATCTAAGATCCATTATTTCAATACTACTATCTTTAGGTTGCTCAAATAGCTCTTTATCAATATCCTCATTAACTATCATCTTTTTTAATCTGTACTTTGAAGTATTATCATCAATATCCAAAACATCTATACCCTCAACTATAAAATCATCATTAACATAGACAGTCAAAGAAAGTATAAAGCTTTCATTAATTTTTTTGGGCGTTAAAAATATTTTATACCCATTTTTAGATTCTTCAAAATCTGCGATATCAAAATATTTGGGAAACTCAAATATTAATTTCACAGGAACAACAGATCCACTATCTTCCTCTCTAACAAGTTCAATAAGCAATTGTTTTGTTTCATCATTATATCTGTAAACAGTGTTATTATTGAAGATTATATAATTTTCTCCACTCTCAATTCTGTATATGTTTTTACCAGACATATATATTTTTCCAAAGCTTACACTTGTCTCTCCTGCAAGTTCCCACTCCTGTTCTTGTGAAAACTCCGATTTAAAAGTTTCTATTGACTCTATTTTATCTAAAATAGACTCTTCCAACTCATCTTTAGAAATTTCTGCATGCAACACGGCAGATATGATGAACAGTAAAAAAAACTTTATACTCATAAACCCATCTTTTTAAAATGTACAGAATCTTAAATCTTCTAAATTATCACATTATCAATATTATAATTATAAAAACTTTTTTAAATTACCAAAAAGTTTTATAAGTAAATTATAACAAAAAAGATCCTCTCTATTTTAAGAATACTAATATAGTTTTTAACCTCTTATAAAATAGGACATTAACATGGTCCTATGGTTAACAATAATTAAGATTAAAAGAGATCAAAACAATTTTAGTAAACAACAAAGATAAAAACAACAAAAAAAAATTGCAATAATTTACTTAGGATATACCAAAAAAGAAAATAATCATACGTACCGATAAAATAAAAAAGAGAGATAAAAATCTCTCTTTTATGTAGTCGGGGCGAGAAGATTCGAACTTCCGACCCCCTGCTCCCAAGGCAGGTGCGCTAACCGGACTGCGCTACACCCCGAACAACGAGTGCAAATATAATCACTTCTTTTCAAATACACAACTTTTTTTTATAAAAAATCTTTTTTTTATATACTGCGAATTGTTTGCATTTTATTTTTTACAGATATATTTTCCGTAAATAAACCTAGAACTAAAGAACATTTGGGAGATTTAAATGTTTAAGCTATACAAAAACAGAACATTCATAACTATAAACCCAAAGGAAAAATTTATTGAAATAATAAGAAAATATATACCTAATATAGATCCAGATCACATACATACAAAAAGAATATATAGTTTTGATGACCAATTGGTTGAATCTAAAGAGGATCTAATAGAGTTACTAAAGAAAAACTATAAACAAATTATTTTAAGAGAGATTGATTTTTTTGTAGATCATGACATTGATATGGATAAAAGCTTTGAAAATTTTTTGAGCTGTTTTGGATTTGAGATTATTGAACTCGGGTTTGATTGCTCTGAAACAAATATTGAGTTTATAGATAGTGAAGATCTATAAAGCTAAAATATATCCTTTCTAATCGTTTTCATCCAACTCAAAAATATCATTAACAGGTTTACCAAAAAGTTTGGATATTTTTAAAGCTAAAACTGTTGAAGGTACATACCTATTTTTCTCAATTGAGTTTATTGTTTGTCTCGAAACCCCTATCTTTTTGGCAAGTTGATCTTGGGTTATACTTTTTATAGCTCTCTCAACCTTAATACTGTTCTTCATAAATCCAAACCTATCTGTTTATCATTTTCAGATAGTAGAATATAAAGTAAAACGACAACATATTAAAAAATAGAATATTGTGAGTAGAAATATTAGAAACTACCTCACTTTTCACAAGTCCAAATATGTTATCAAAGAGTATAAAAACCAAACCCGCAATAAAAGCTCCGGCAAAAGATTCAACTCTAATTTTCAAAGTCAACTCATCCTCCTCCTTATTTTTTGTAAAGGCAAAAATTACTAAGGAGAGCATTACTCCCGAAAGAACGATCGAAAAGATAAGTTTTTTATCAAGCTCAACTATAAGATTATGTACAACAATAGGAGCAAGAATGGAGACTATGAGAATAGAGGTAGCAACCTTATAAAAATAGTTTGGAAGTAGCCTTATTTGATTTTCCTTTCCACTCATAACAAACCTCAATGTAAAACTTTTTAGTCTATATGTAAAATATACTTTACACAAATAAAGATGTCAAGAGAAAATCTAAAACAGATCTACTATAACCTGAGCTCAACATAACTATTTATCTAATATTTCGTATAATAAATAGAATGCGATATAAAATTGTTATGACTCTTCTTTAGCGGTTATAACAAAATTGACTACTTTATATACCCACCTTTTTTCAAATTTATAAGTATTATAGAAACATCGGCAGGAGATATACCCGCAATTCTTCCCGCTTGACCTACAGAGTCCGGTTGAATTCTGTTTAACTTCTCTATTGCTTCATTTTTAAGACCTGAAAATTTTTTATAATCAAAGTTAGAAGGCATCTTTAAACTTTCATTTTTTTCTGATCTCTCTATAATCTCTCTCTGCCTTGCAATATAACCTTCATACTTTGTAAGAATCTCAGCTTGTTTACACTCATACTTGCTATATTTTTCAAGATCTATAACACCTAGAGAGTATATATCATCTATCTCAATTTGAGGTCTCTTTAGTAGTTTTACAAGTTTTGAACCCTCATTAACTTTAGGTAGATTTTTCTTTTCGAGTATACTATTTACCTGATCTTTTTTAATAGTAATCCCTTTATAATACTCTTTTAACTCCTCTATTCTAGATATTCTATTCTCCAAAAACTCGATATCCTCATCGTTATGAAGATGATACTTTTTAGCATATTTTAACAACCTGAAATCTGCATTATCATGTCTAAGTTCCAATCTATGTTCTGCAAGAGCTGTAAACATTCTATAAGGCTCTCTAATATCCTTTGTGATTAGATCATCAATAAGTACACCAATGTAGGCTTCACTTCTTTTAAAGATCATAGGATCCCTGCCATCAATGGAAAGAGAGGCGTTTACTCCGGCTACCAACCCTTGGGAAGCGGCCTCCTCATATCCGGAAGTTCCATTAATCTGACCTGCAAAATACAAACCTTCAACTTTTTTAGTCTCAAGAGAGGTTTTTATTTGGTAAGACGGGAAATAATCATATTCTATAGCATACGCCGGCCTTACAAAATGAGCGTTTTCTAACCCTTTAATAGTTCTTATAGCTTTTTTTTGGATCTCCATTGGAAGACTTGTACTAAAACCGTTTATATAGTACTCATTTGTGTACAAACCTTCCGGTTCAAGAAAAATTCTATGGGAATTTTTACCACTAAACCTGTTTACCTTATCCTCTATAGATGGACAATACCTAGGACCCGTTCCCTCAATCTGACCTGAGAAAAGTGCTGTATTGTGAAAATTATCCTCTATAATTTGATGGGTAGTTTCATTTGTTGCAGTTATATAACATGGCAATTGTTTAATTCTTGAACCATCACTTTTAAAGGAAAAGTTAACAATCTCTTTATCAGAACCATGAATGTCTAAGCCTTCAAAATTTATTGAAGAACCCGAAATTCTTGGAGGTGTTCCTGTTTTAAGTCTAATTGTTTCAAATCCTAAATTATTAAACTTTTCAGTAAGATGGGAGGCAGCCCCCTCCCCTAATCTTCCACTTTTAATCTTATTTTTTCCAATATGGATTAAACCGTTTAAGAAGGTACCGGAAGTAAGAATAAGTTTTTTACCTTTTATAATACCGTTGAGTCTTGCAGTTATAGAGTTAAATCTGTCGTTAGAAAAATCCATATCAACAACCTCATCTTGAACAATATCAATATATGGATTCTCCTCCAACTTTTTCCTCATATAAAATGAGTAAGCCATCTTATCATTTTGGGTTCTAAGAGCCCAAACCGCTGGTCCTTTTGATATATTTAAAGTCTTGAACTGGATACCTGTAGCATCTGCTGCTCTTCCCATTAAACCACCCAGAATATCAATCTCTTTAACCAGATGACTCTTTGCTAAACCACCTATTGATGGATTACAGGAAAGTTGAGCAATGGTATCAACATTCATAGTTATAAGTAAAACTTTTTTCTTAAACTTTGTAGCAGCCCAACTAGCCTCAACACCGGCATGCCCGCCACCAACAACAATTAGATCATAATCCTTCATTTATACTCCTGTTCCACATGGAACAAATCATTTTTTATCATATCTATAGTAACCTTCCCATAGATCTTTGGATAAGATAATATCTTTAATCCTTTTTTTCATGATTTTTGATAACGAATCGTTACATTTTTTAAAAATATCCGCAGCTTTTTCAAATTCTCCCTCAATATAGAACTTTACACCCTTCTCAAAAACTATATTTTCCTCTGTTTTATTTCTCAATAGAGTATAAATCTCAACCGGAATTTTATGACCTTTAACAGTTACTTTATCTACCAACATAGAAGAGAACTTATCACCTAAAAGATCCTTTGTTCTCTCCCCTATCAAAACAGATGTATTGTAATATCTATTTAAACTCTCTATCCTTGATGCTAAGTTCATATTCTTTCCAATTGCGGTATAATCAAAAAGCTCATCGGAACCTATATTTCCTATAGTAACCTCACCTGTATTAATTCCTATACAAACTTCGAGATTGGAAAATGGAGTCTCCTTTAAATCACCTCTCAACCTCTTTACACTATCTAAAATTTCAAAAGCAGTTTTACAGCTTAAATAGGTGTGATCATTATCCAAAGGTGCTCCAAAAAGTGCAACAAATCCATCTCCAAGATACTTATCCATTGTTCCATAGTTTGATTTTACAATATTTGACATAACACCCAAGAATCTATTTAAATAGTGAACCAACTGCTCAGGATCCATATTTTCAGTTGTATTTGAAAAATTTTTAACATCAACAAACATCATAGAGATCTCTCTCTTCTCCCCTCCTAAAACAAGCTCCTCCTTACTTTTTAACAATTGATCCGCTACAATATTAGGAATAAACTTACCAAAGGTTTTAGAGATAAAGCTCTTATCTTTTTTCTCATAATAATACTTAAAAATAAAGGCTGTAATTGTCGCTATAGAAAAGATCATTAAAGGTCTGGTATGATCTAGATATATGAGTTCTGCCTTAAAGAGATAGTTAACAGAGTATATAAAACCTGAAAAAAGAACTAGTAAAGCTGTAATGGAAAAGAGTACATTTTTTATTAGATATATAACTACTACAATAGAAATCAATAAAACAAGAGTAACTAAAATATTATAATAAATTGGTAAAAATCTAATCCTCTCCTCTTTGAGAATAGAGTTTATTACATTTGCATGAATCTCAACACCGGGGATTCTATAACCTCCGGGTATAGTTCTTAAATCATATAAACCTTGTTTTGAAGTACCTACTAAAACAACCTTCTCTTTAAAAGTTCTCTTACCAATATATTTCTCAAGAATATCTACAAAAGAAATAGTTCTAAATGTTTTCCAAGTTCCCGAATATGGAATTACATATCTAAATTTATCATCTACAGCAATTTCCAACTTTCTATTTCTACCATTTATAACAAGAGCATTCTCTTTAAATTGTATATCTTTTAGGGTTGCTCCTACCTTCTCCAAAACTATTGAAAGTGAAAAAGAGGGATAAACTCTACCCAAATATGATATAAGTAGGGGAACTTTTCTGGTAACTCCATCACTGTCCTGTTCTATCATTAAATGACCGGATTTAGATGATGAAAGCTGAATCTCCTCAACCCCAAAATTTACAATATCTTTGGAAACAAAATCAATATTTTTAATATCCATTGATCTTGAAAAAAGATTTTCACTATTTTTAAATACAGAATCGGGGTATATAAAATTGTAGGGATCAGAATCTGTAAATTCATAACCTGTAACAACAGGAACTTTTGAGAATGATTTAATAAGGAGGGAATCGCCACTCTTACTGTCAAGAAAAAGAATATCAAAACCTAAAACAGATATATTTTTCTTTTCAAGTTTTGATATAAGATCTGAGTATATAGATCTATTCCAACTACTAAAACTCCCCCTTTTTTTAACACTTTTCTCATCAATATCGGCAATAACAACATCTTTTTCAGAACCTCTATCCTTATATCTTTGTGTTAAAAGATGATCATAAAAATAGAATTCAAAGCTATTAAACAGAGGTAGGTATAAAAAAAATCCTGATAAAGATATCAGGACTATAATAATAAATCTCTTATGCTTCATACTAATTTCTCAAATAAAATTTTAAAAATCTATTTCTTATTAAAACTTTTCCACTCATTTTCAAGATCAGATATATCAATTTTTTTCTTTTCATAGTTTCCCCAACCATCAACAATCAAAATCTCACCCTTAACAATTGAGACCCAATCCTTTAAACTAACCTCTTTAGGACCATCTATCTCTTTAGGTTTTAAAGATCTACTCTTCTTATCCCTTTTTACCCAAGGATTTATATTGACCCTACCTTCAAGAACAGAAATTACACCTTTTTTATTTTTACCATATTCAACCTTATAGATGGTTCCAACTACTGCTGCAACAGCAACAGGAGAAGCTATTTTAAAATCCCTTTTACCTGACTCTGTATCAACCTTACTCCAAACAACACCATCTAAAAGCTCACCTTCACACTTAACTGAATTGTTCTCATTTTTGTAAGTTTTAAAGGTGTATATAGTTTTTTCACCCATTCTTATTAAGGATTTATCAACCAATAGAACCTCACACTTTGATTCTGAACCGGTTTTTAAGGTGTCATTTAAAAATATACTATCACCCTCATCAATAGTATCTATCCAGTTAGACAGTGAATCATTTTTTAGATAAAGTTCTCCTAACCTAAAATCAACAACTCCAATATTTTTAGAGAAAATTAAAGTTGAAAAAATGAGTATAAAAATTGTAAACCTTAACACAATACTACTCCCCAATCTAAAACTATTTTCATATCCTTAAAATGTACCTAGTTCTAATATCCTAAAAATAGAGATAAAAATCCAGTAAAAACTAACCTCAATAAATTATTGATTTTTATATTAAAAGTATTAACTTTAGCGTAAATAACAACCTTTATTGGGAATAAGATAAATGCTAAAAATAGAAAATATATCAAAATCATACAGTTCAAAAAAGAATGCTCTTAATGGGATAAATCTAACTATAGAAAGAGGAGAGATTATAGGACTAATTGGTCTTAATGGAGCAGGTAAAAGCACACTTTTTAAAATAGTATGTGATCTTATAAAGCCTAATGAGGGGAAGGTGTATATAAAAAACTATAAAAATGATTCTATCAAAGCTAAAAGTTTGATAAGTTACACACCTGAAACTCCTCTACTATATGAATATCTTACACTTAAACAACAGATAGATTTTATCCTTTCTGCATACAGTATAGATAAAAAAAGTGTTGATATAAACTACTATTTAGAGCTATTTCAAATGAATGAAAACTACAATAAACAGATTAAAGATTTCTCAAAAGGTATGAAACAAAAAAGTTCTCTAATACTATCATTTATAGTAAATAATCCTCTCCTACTTCTTGATGAGCCTTTTAATAGTTTGGATCCTACAGGAATAAAAAGGGTAAAAGATGAGATAAAAAAGATGAAAAGAGAGAATAAGACTATACTTGTAAGTAGTCACTACCTTGATGTTGTAAAGGATTTTGTTGATAAATTTATAATAATAGATAAAGGATCTATAGTTAAAACTGTAGATAATAGTAAAGATTCTCAACTTGATATTGAAACTATATTTAACGAGATTGTATCATGATAAGAATGGTTTTACTCCTAATAAAAAAGGATATTAAAAGGTTAGTTAATGATTATAAAACAACCTTTAGCTATCTAATATCTTTAATTATCCTATCCTATTTTGGTTCTACCTCTCCTATGGTTAAGGATATTTTATATTCAAACAACCAAAGTGATATATTGAGTAAAACCTATATTTTTATATTTATATCTTTTTTAGGAATAATTAAAAGTAATATAAATTATGAAAAGGGTGATATAATACCGTTCCTATTGAGAGATAAATATAGTTATTTTAATGCTGTTTCCATAAAGCAAATTGTGGTAGAGCCAATATTTTTATCCGCAATTATAACTACTCTTATGAGATCTTTTGAACTATCTGTTTTTATAAAAATATTTATGTTCTTTACCCTATTAAATTTCATAAAGTTTATATCAAACATCTCAAAAAAACTAAATAGAGAAATTTTTAAAACCACTATTTATGCTATATTAACTATTTCTGCTATTAATATTACCATTGTTAAGCTTAATATTTTTGAAAACTTCAATAGTAATCTCCACCTCTACCCTATCTTTGGTTGGTGGATAAAACTTTTTGATTTAACAGAAACACCTATGAACATATTTGTAATCTTCACTCTATATATAATTACAACTCTATTTTTGAGTAGATATATAATATTAAAATCTTTGGATAAAGCCCCCGACTACACTGCTATTTTTGAAAGGGATCAAATTTTATTTAAAAATATTTTAGATTCAAATAAGAGCAATAAAAGCTTAGAGTATAAAGGTAGTGGAGCAAAATCTTTTTACTATTTGAGTAAACAACAAAACTCTTTTTTTAGCTATGATTCAATAGTTTTTATACTACTTGGAGTAGGTTTTGGAATAATAAGTTTTTATACGGAAAAAAGAGAGCTCGGTCTTATTATACTGACAATTCTAAGTTTAATAATAGGATTTCTACTCACTCTATTATCAAACTCCAATACTCAATTTCAGAAATACTTAAGTTCATATTTTTTCTATATATTGCCCGATAATCCTAAAAATAAGCTTTTTTACGCAATTAAATATGAACTGCTTAGAGTTATTTTCAACTCACTACTCTTTAATTTGATATTCTATCTATTCTGGAGATATGATATTAAATACTTTTTAATATCAATTTTTATTATACCGTCATACTATATATTTATGCTCTTTTTCTCAATTTTAATGAAACTTATATCATCTCTATATGGATTAAATATAAAATCAAATTATATTAAATCTTTTTTAAAAGGGTTTATAAATATATCTATTATTGCAATATTTTCTAATATATTCTTTATATTTCCCAAATCCGGTAAGTTAGAAACATATTTTTACGCTATATTCATAATACAAATAGCTAATATTATACCATTTATAACAATTTACTATACTTTTGATAAGATATATTCAAAACTGGAGTATTGATTATAGAAGTCTTTATAGGTTTTATTGTGAAAGCAAATAAATTTTTGATTTTAGCTTCATTATTATAATTTAATATTAACTTTCCAATAACCTTTTGTTCCACCAACTCTTTCGATAACCTTTTTATCTTTAAGAGCTTTTAGATGTTTTTGAATAGCAGATTCGTTTATATTTAGTTTCTTAGATAATTCTGATCTGCTTATTCTATTATCTCTTACTATTATTTCTACAACTTCTCTCTGCCTATCTGTTAAGTTGATCTGACCACCTATCTGACCACCTATCTGACCACCTATCTGACCACCTTTATTAGATTTGAAAACCGTTCTTAAAAAATTATCTGAAAACTTAAATGAACCTTTATTATAAGATTTTAAAATCCTTGGAACTCCAGAACCTAATTGCTCTACCATATCAAGATCCTTATATATTCTCATCAACTCCTTATTTCTTGGTATAGAATATCCCTCAAAAAACTCATCTCTACTCATACCTTCTGGTAAACCACCAGCTGAAGTAATCTCTATTCTATCCGAAAATATTTCAATTTTTGGAAAAACTTCTCTTGTATAATCATTATGAACAATAGCATTTATTACAGCCTCACGAATAGCTATAGGATCCCATTTTCTTTGATCCTCTCTTTCTTTTGAGGTTATCTTTGTCATTGTTTTATTTTCTAATTCTATCTTATCTAGCATTTGCTTAGTGGCTTTGATTAGAGAGCAGTATCCATATTCATTGTTTTCAATTAAATCAATACGATCTACTCCTGAATACTTAGCCAACTTCATAGAAACACCATTTTCATCAGATATTAAGTATGCTACATAATTAAATTTTCCATCTTCTGTAAGTAGTTCAAGATTATTAGTAAATTTATCTGATAGATTTAATTTATGCTCATTGTAGTATATCTTCAGTTGCTCAAAAGATAAATCTTGTCTATGGGAACGAATTTTTACTATAGAGTTTCTTGTTCTTTTTGAAAATAGGTCTTCAATAATTCTTTGGGGCATAGGTTCAGATGATGATCCTACTCTAATATAACACCCCTTTTCAGTCATACCTCTCTTTCTTAGGAAATATGGCTTCTCAGAACCACTTGCTATAATTATTTTGATTACATCTTTGCCATTATAATTTTCATTTATAACATCAAATAAACCTAAACAAGAAGGCTGAATATTGTGTTTTAATCTATCTTTTATCTTTAATTGATCAGAGTCTGAATCTGATAAACCTACTATTTCTAGATTTTTATCGACCCCTATATAAATAAGACCACCCTCACGATAATTTAAAAAGGCAATAACCTCTTTTTCAAGATCATCAGTAAGTTTAAACTTATACTCTATTCTATTTGATTCTGTAAATTTATCCATAGATATAGCTCTTTTTTCAAATTTATTCCTAAAAAATTCTCTCTTTACATTTAATCTTCTTTAAAAAAGCATCATCTCCTATAAAGATAAACTCATTGGCAATACCATCCTCTATAAAATAATATAAAAGATCATCATCTGGTTTAAAGTAATAATCCTTTATTGGTTTAAAATTTTCATCCAAATATGTTAAATGCTTCTCATTTGATTCCATATCCATCCAATATGCAAAAATATAATCATCAGAAACCGTAACCTTAAAAATAACAAAACCCTCTGACAAGAAATCTAATGGTATCTTTCTCTTAGATTTTAGGGAGTAGATAAATTTATTTTTATAACCAAATATGTAGTTTTGTTTTTTTACCACAAAACATTTAGGAGTAAAATATCTAGAACTATCAGCAAAAACTTTCCTTAATCTATCACTTCCATAGCTACCTACCATACTATCTTTATGGAAAAGATAGATCATAGAACTGGAAGCTAAGGTTATAAAATTACCATTTCTTGATCTAGAAGAGCAATCAATATTCTTTTTTTGATCCTCTTTTTTAGCTTTACAAAGTTTAAAAGCTAAATAATCAAAATTATAAGTTTCTCGATAAGGATTAATCTCCGCATTTGAAATATCTCTCATTTCAATTGATCGAGAAAATATTTGAACTCCATATATATTTTCCTCTCTTTCATGGACTACCTCAATCTCTGCAGGAATAAAATAACTTTTAAGTATGGAGAACTTTTCAGGATCAGATTTTGGGAAAAAGTTGTGAAAAAAAACAGAATCACTGAGGTTAATCTCATTAACTATATTTCCATATTTATCATATTTTATAATACCCTCATTTGTAAAATAGATATAATTATCAAAAATATGATCAACCTTAATAGTTCTACCACCTAAACTAACATTTTTCTCTTCAAAAGGTGTTAATAAGATCTTTGAAAAGAACTTATCAGCCTTATCTCTAGGAGAAAGCATATTTATAAACTCAATACCCTTATCACCTCTTAAAACTATAGTTTCAGTATTCTCATTAATATTATATTCACTTTTAAAATAAGAGGGTAGATCTCCTTTAATAAACTCAATAGAGTCATTTTTAGTAATATATTGTTTTACCTTTTGATTTACAAATCTCTTACCATCTCTCTCCCTTCTACAAATAACTTTCCAGTTTATATTCAAATCCTTACCCTCTCTTTCGGTAAGAATCTTCATAATATCCTTATTACAAGTAACACAGGTCTCGGTATTAACGACAAGATCAATGGTTACAGGAAATAGAGTGACTGTAAAAATTAGGAGAAATAGAAAAAATCGCATTATTACCTCGAAGTTTTATACTTTTGTGAGTCTATAATATAATAAAAAAAGCCATAAAAGTTAAATCTTCTATGGCTTTTATAATTTTACCTCTCCCCTATTTCATCAAAACCTAAAGTTTTATAAGGTTATAAAAAAAACTCAGACTGCCTAGAAACGAGTAGTACAAGGAATTGGTTTTTTATGCGATTTGAGCCTAGAACTACTAGGTGATTTGAGCATAAAAAATCGATGACGCAGTAATGCGAAGTTTATAGGCAGTCTGAAAAGCTAAAGATTTTTTATTCCCTCAGCTATTATAGACCCAATAACATTCTTATCGAGGTTCTCAAACTGTTTTACCCCCCCATTCCTGTCCATAATAGATATACTATTACTATCGCTACCAAAAGGAGAGAAATTTTCTGAAACGGTGTTTAAAACTATTAAATCTAGATTTTTTGATTTAAGCTTTCTCATACCATTTTCAAGTAAGTTATCTGTCTCTAAAGCAAATCCTACAAAGATTTGACCCTCTCTCTTCCCTTTTCCCAAACTTTTCAAGATATCAATTGAAGGGGTGGGGTTAAAGAAACTATCTTCACTCTTTTTTATCTTGCTTTCAGAGTATTCAAAGGTATAATCAGCTACAGCAGCAGACATAATTAAAATATCTGTTTTATCAATCCTAGAAGAGATCTCCCTATACATATCTTTTGATGATTCAACCCTTACAAGATCTATATATTGGTTTGTGGCAAGTTCATTGATTCCGGAAACCAAGGTAACATTTGCACCTAAACTTGAAAAATATTCAGCAATTTTAAACCCTGTTTTACCGGAAGATCTATTAGCAAGGTATCTCACAGGATCGATAGGTTCTCTTGTTCCACCGGCAGAAACTAAAACCTTTTTTCCCTTAAAAAAACTATCTTCAGAGTAGTTTAACTGATAAATAACCTCTCTTAAAAGATCCTCAGGTTCCGCCATTCTACCCTTACCGCTATATCCACAAGCAAGATCACCCTCTACAGCATCAATAAACTTAATACCATTGGATTTTAGATACTCCATATTCCTCTGAACTGCAAAATTTTCATACATTTTACAATTCATTGCAGGGGCAATAATAATCTTTTTATCAAAGGCTAAAAGTGCTGTTGAGATGGCATCATCACCAATACCGGAAGCAAATTTACCTATAATATTGGCAGTTGCAGGGGCTAAAACAAAGATATCAGCCCAATCAGTGAGTGCAATATGTTCTGTTGAGTAATCGTTTATTTCACCAAAAGTATCTGAGTATATACTATTTTTTGAGACAGTTTCAAGAGTAACTCTAGTAACAAACTGTAAACCGTTTTCGGAAATTATAACTTTTACTTCTGCTCCGGCTTTAACTAGTAACCTAATAAAAAGAGGGATCTTATAAGCTGCGATCCCTCCTGTTATACCTACTAAAACTTTTCTATTTTTTAAGTTTTGTAATATCTTCATACTTATACTCTAGATGATTATCAAGAAACTCATGAATAGCAACTCTTTCACTCTTATCATATTTAGGAAGATCTGCTTTTAAATCCTCAGTAAATGTAACATCTGTCTTATCTGCCAAAGCCTCAATCTCTTTATCAAGCTCTCTTTTTTGAAAATTTTCAACATCTCTTGCTCTCTTGGCAATTACCATTATAGCCTCATAAACGGTAGAAGCATTTTGGGAAATATGCTCTTGTCCAATCTTTCTATCATCCTTTTCAATCTTAAATCTCTTCTCTTCCATAACCCCTCCGGCTTTATAATAGGTTTAATTTTTTTAAAATATCTTCACACTTAAGTATAGAATCTTCAAGTATGTCATTAATTACAATATAATCATAAAATTTACTCTCTTTTATCTCATTTTCTGCAAAATTCAACCTTTTTTCAATAGTTTCTAAATCATCCTCTCCCCTATTGATAAGTCTCTTTTTCAAAACTTCCAAACTTGGAGGTGTGATAAATATTAAAATTGAATCATTGGGAAAGATCTCTTTAACAGCTTTTGCTCCCTGTACATCAATATCCAAAACAATATTTTTACCATTTTCAATAGATTCAGAGATATAGGATTTTAGAGTACCATAATAGTTACCATAAACATTTTTATACTCAACAAAACTACCCTCTTCTATCTTTTTCTTAAACTCATTTTCAGTAAGAAAAAAGTAGTTTTTACCATTAACTTCGTTACCTCTTTTGGCTCTTGTTGTAGCTGAAATGGAGTAGTTAAGAGTTTTATACTTTTCCATTAAACTGTTTATAATGGTAGTTTTACCTCCACCTGAAGGAGCTGAAAAAACAATAATTTTACCCTTATTCAATGTTCTGTACCTGTTCCCTGATTTTTTCAATATTCTCTTTAAGTTTAACAGAGTATGTAGAAATATCTGTCAGATTGGTTTTTGCAGAGATTGTATTTGCTTCTCTGTGCATCTCTTGAGTTATAAAGTTTAATCTTTGACCTAAACTCTCATCACTGTTTAAAGCCTTATCAAACAGATCTAAATGAGAATTTAATCTTGTAACCTCTTCTGAAATATCTACTTTATCGGAAATTATTGCAAGTTCCTGACATAACCTTTCTTCAGAAACTTTAATATCAGTAAGATTCTTTGAAAGTCTCTCTTTTAATCTTTTGAATTGAATCTGTGTTGAACTCTCCTTCAAATCTTCAATATCGGATAAAGTTTTTCTGATATTACTTATATAATTACCTATCTCAATTTTGAGCTTTTCACCTTCTGATATTCTAAAAGAGATAAGATCATCTAAAGCACCATTTAAACAGCTATTTAAAGATGATTTTAAATCTTCATCATTGCTACTATTTTTCTCATAAATTTGATCAAATTGCAATAGGTTTGCCCAAGAAGGCTCTTCCATACCAAGCTTGTTTGATATATCCAACATATTTTTATAGAGTTCTTTTAAATTTTCCATATTGAAAGATGAACTTTGAGATCCACCCTGTTTTTTTTGTACATTTATGTAGATATTAACAGAACCTCTCTTTAATCTCTCTTTAACAATTTTTCTTAAACCAAGTTCATACTCTAAAAACTGTATAGGTTGTTTAATATTTATATCTAAATATCTATTATTTACAGATTTTACCTCTAAAGAGATCTCTAAAGAATCTGTCTCTACAACAGACTTTCCGTATCCGGTCATTGAATATATCAAAATTATTCCTCAAATTTATGTTTAAGATTCTCAAAATTTTCTGTAGTACCACTAAACTCAACAATCTCATAATAATCAAATTTAGAGTTACTCTTAAACTTACTTCCAATAGTTGTATCGTTATCACTTATAAATCTAAATTTATGATCTGTATATATAAGATCCTCATCCTTTTTGTAGTGAAGAACATCTGTATAGAGTTTTGAACCATTTGGATGTTGAAGTATAACATTACCCTCAACTGTCAGAATATTAGTTTTTTCATCAATTTTTCCTTTGTTGCTAGTCAACTTACCAACATTTTTATCTTTATCAAAAAAATCAACTACCACTCCGGAATCCAAATAACTAATATATATCTCCTTAGAAACCTCATTTCTTCTCACATATCGAGATTTAACCTTAGCAACAAGCTCACCCTTTGTAGTATAATTCATATCCATATCCCAAATCTCATTGGTGGGAAGGGTTACAGTTGAAGAGTTTCCCCCCTTTTCAAGATTATTACTACATGAAAATAGGGTAATATTAATCAAAATATAGACTAAGAGCTTCTTCATATCTTTTTTCTTTTTTCAAAATTGATTTTAAAAACTCTCTTACAGAAGCCTCTCCCCCATTAAGATTTGAAATAAAATCTACTCTCTTCTTCAATTCATCAGATCCATTTTTGGGAGTTCCCTTATAACCACAAAGTTTCATAGCCGGCCAATCAAACCAATCATCACCAAAATATGCAATCTCTTCTTTGTTTAAAGATAGAGAACTTATTAGCTCTTCCATTTTACCTTGCTTATCTATAGCTTCACAATATACATAATCTATATCTAAAATTTTTGCTCTATTATTTACAATATCACTCTTTCCACCGGTAATTATAGCAAATTTATAACCAAGAGGTTTCATTATATGCTTTATAAAAAAACCATCTTTAGCAGAAAAACTTTTAGATATATCACCAGTTGAGTGATAATAAATTTTACCATCTGTAAGACATCCGTCAACATCTAAAACAATAAGTTTTATACCCATTATAACACACCTTTAATAATCATTGTTTCTTTAACAATTTTTTCAAACTCATCTAAATCAACCATACTTTTAGCATCAGATTTTGCTTTTAAAGGTGTAGGGTGAGTTTCAATAAATAATCCGTCAACCCAACCTGTTGCAACAGCAGCTTTTGCCAGTGGTCTTACTTTAACGGGTTCACCACCGGAAGAATCTCCCGATATTGCAGGTTTTTGAAGAGAGTGGGTTGCATCATATAAAACCGGAACATTTAGATTTTTCATTTCACCAAAAGATCTAAAATCAATCACAAGATTATTGTAACCAAAAAATGTACCCCTTTCAGTTAAAATAACTTTTTTATTACCTGTGGAGTAAGCTTTCAAAAGAGCGTTTTTCATCTCCGAAGGTGAAACAAATTGTCCCTTTTTTATATTTACAATATTTCCTGTTTTTGCAGCTGAAATAATAAGATCTGTTTGCCTGCAAAGAAAGGCGGGTATTTGGAGTATATCACAAACATCTTTACAAAGATCTGTATCTGTTGTTTCATGAACATCTGAAAGAATATTTAAACCAAACTCATCTTTAATGGTTTGAAGCATAGAAAGACCTTTTTCTATTCCGGGTCCTGTATAAGAGTTTATACTACTTCTATTAGCTTTTTTAAAAGAGGCTTTAAATATTGGAAGAAAACTATATTTTTCACTTAATTTTTTTAATCTTTCAGCTACAAATTTAAGCGTATCAATATCCTCAATAACACAAGGTCCGGCTATAACCGTAAAATTTTTACATATATTTTCATATAAACTTTCCAAACTGCCCCCTTTTTTAGAAATTGAGGTTTAAGATAACTATATTTTAACTTTTAAGCAATAGTTTGATTGTTTTAGAGATAGTAAACAATAATTATTAAAGGGTAGCTGGGATTAAGTTTAAGGTTATTCTATTAAACAATATTTAATAATAACCTAAGTTCTAGGTAAAATAAATAGATCATCTTATGAAATAATTAAAACTGGAAATTAAATTATTATCTCATAGTAAACAGCTCTCTTCTGATCGATAAACTATATATCTTCTCTTATTATATATAGTCATAAATCATAACAAGTTTTAATTCAATAACTTATATTGAAAACAGTGTTGATTGTTTTATTACCTTGATAATATAGCAATCAAGAAGTATATTTTAATACTATTAATGGAGTACTTGAGGATTTACAATGAGTGATATGTTTTCAGAGTTAGATAAAAGATATAAAGATGAAATTTCTAAATATGTGGTGAAAGGTTCTTTTGAAGCTTTTATAAAACCTATGAAAATAATCCTTACCAATAATAATGTTATAACAATGATGGTTCAAAGTAAAACTCAAATGGATTACTTTAAATCTCAGTACTACAAAAGAGCTATTGAAATTTTAAATCAACTTCTAAATATAGAAAATGCCGAAATAAAGTTTTTAGTAGATCCGGAAACAGACTTTGAAGTTGATGAACCTTCTAATAAAATCGTTGAAAATAGTAATGATAAGGTTAATGAAGTAGAGGATAAAAAAACTACAGAAGAGGATAAGAGTTTTAATCCATTTACAGAAAAGTATAAAAAAACTAAGTTGAACAAAAAGTATACATTTGAAAACTTTATACAAGGTGATGGTAATGAAATTGCTTATGCTTCAGCTTTGCAGGTAGCAAACAATCCAAAAAACTCTCCATACAATCCAATTCTTATTTATGGTGGAGTTGGTTTAGGAAAAACACACTTGGTACAAGCAATAGGTAATAAAATATTTCAAGAGCAGGGTGTTCATAAAGTTTTATATCTAAAATCGGATCAATTTGTAAACGATATTGTAAACAGTATAAAAGATAAAACTATAGATAAATACAAAGAGTTTTTAAAAGATAAAGATATTATAATTATTGATGATATCCAATTCTTTGCAAGAAGAGAGAAAAGTCAAGAGGAGTTTTTTCATATTTTTGAGAGTATCTATCAAAATGATGGAATTATTATTTTAACATCAGATTTTCATCCTAAAAACATACATAATTTAGATGATAGATTAAAAACAAGATTTTCAATGGGTTTAAATACAGATGTAAGACCTCCGGACTTAGAAACGAGAGCTGCTATTATTAAACTAAAAACAGAAGAACTTAGTTTTGAGCTTGATGATGAGATAATTATGTATATAGCAAATAATATAAACACAAATGTAAGAGAGCTTGAAGGAGCTGTTAAAACATTACACTCATACAGTATGATAAACAAAGATGAAAAAATTAGTATGATAAAAGCTAAAGATATACTAAAAGGATTAATCTCTCAGAAAAAAGCAACTCTAAATGTAGATAAAATACAGGATATTGTTTCAGACTATTTTAACATAAAAAAAGATCTTTTAATGAGTAAATCAAGAACAAAAGAGATAGCTGATGCAAGAGCAATAGCAATGTATATATGTACAACTCAACTTAACTCAACAACTCAAAGTATAGGAGCTCATTTTGGTGGAAGAGACCACAGTACAGTTTCTCATGCAGCTAAAAAAATACAAGATAAATTAAATAAAAAAGATCCTGAAATAACAAAAATAAATGATGAGATATTACACATAATAAACTTATCAACTTATTAACAGAAAGTTATTCACAACTAATTATATGTGAATAAATAGGAGTTATTCAAGAAAACCTAACATTTTATTCACTTTAAAAATAAAGTTATAACAAATAATATTTAAAATTTAAAAAGCTTATTAACATATTAACAAACTTAATAATAATAACAAATTAATTAATTTTCATTTTATTAAAAATAATGTTTGAATAAAATAAAAAAATAAACGGGAGAAATTATGATCTTAGAGATCTCAAAATCGGTTCTACAGGAGAAGTTAAATATTATAAATCCAATTCTTCCTGTAAGATCTACAAAACCTATTGCTGAATGTATATTAATGGAATTAAAAGGTAATGAACTATCTATTGTAGCTACAGACCTTTCTCTTACTTATGTTTCAACAATAGAGGTAAATGGAAAAGAGGATGGTATTATAATAGTACCGGGTAAAAAGTTTTCAACAATTATAAAAGGACTTCCGGAAGGTAATATTACTCTTGAGAAAAAAGACTCTATGTTAAACATTAAAATAAACTCAATCAAGTTTGAGATAGCAGTAACAGAAAATAGTGATGAATTTCCTGCTATTCCTGAAAAACTTGAAAACAATAAAATGGTTATAGATTCTCTCAAACTTAAAAAGTTTATTGGTAAAACAACTTATGCTGCATCAGATGATGAGTTAAGAGCTGTTTTAACAGGTGTTTTATTATCGGTATCAAACGATAAGTTTACAATAGTTGCTACTGATAGTGTCAGATTAGTTAAACTGATTGATAATCATTTAAACTTTGAAGGATCAGAAATAGATGTAATAATTCCGTCAAGATCTTTAAATCTTATCCAAAACTCAATTATAAGAAATGATGATTGTAATCTATTCTTAGGAGAAAACTATATAGAGGTAAGATTTGAGAATACTACTATTTTTAGTAGACTTATAAATGGTAAATATCCTGCTTATCAAAGTATAATTCCGGTAAATAATGATATTTCGGTAAGTATTGATAAAAATAAACTTATAAATGCAGTAAATAGAATATCTATTACTTGTAATCCGTTAACAAAGAGACTTAATTTCTCTTTTGAAAACAATAAACTTACAATTTCTGCAGAAGATAGCAATACAGCATCAAAATCAGAAGAGAGTTTAGATATTGAATATGGTTACGATGATTTTGCCATTGGATTTAACTCTAATAAAATACTGGACATTTTAAAGAATATTGATTCTGAATCTATTGTAATGTTAATGTCAACTCCGGGAAAACCTATTATTATAAAACCTAGTGAAGATAATAATCTTTACGATATAATAGCTCTTTTAATGCCGGTTCAAGTTAAAACTGCAAAGAAAAAGTAATTGAAGATAAATAGGCTAAGAATAAATAACTTTAGAAACTATAAAGAGTTAGAGATAAACTTTGATAATAAAACAGTCTATTTAACAGGTGAAAACGGACAGGGAAAAACAAGCATGATTGAAGCTATCTCTGTCCTTTCTTTATTAAATAGCTTTAGATCAAAAAATTATAATCATCTAAAAAATAGTGAAAGTAAAACATTTTTTCTTGAAGCTTTTTTTACCGATTCCACAGGTAAAATTTTGGATGTTTCTATATCTTTTGACGGTAAAAACAAACAGATTAGTTTTTTAGGAAAAAAGATAAGTAAAATGTCTGATTTTTATGGCAAGATTCCTCTTGTTTATTTAGTTCCTGATCAAGGTATTATAACTTATGGACCTCCAATGGAGAGAAGAAAGTATATTGATAGTTTCATATCTATGATTGATTCTGAATATTTTAAAGCTCTAAAATATTATAATCTAACCTTAAAACAGAAAAATAGTGTTTTAATTGAGAATAGAAAAAATGGGGGAGATATAGATGCTGTGATAAGTGTCTATAATAATCAACTTATTGATTATGGAACAAAAATATTTTCTAAGAGAGTATATTTTATTAATAATTTTAAAAAAATATTTAATAAAATAATTACATATATATCTGAAAATATAAAAACAGCCGATATTGTTTACAAATCATCTATAGATATAAAAAATTATAGAGAGGATTTTAAATCATCATTAAATAAAAACAGGTATCTTGAAATAGCGAGAGGAGGATCATTAATAGGTCCTCATAAAGATGATATAGTTTTTAAAATAAATGATTTTAATCTAAGAATTTATGGTTCAAAAGGTCAGCATAAAATTTTTCTCGTTGCTCTTAAACTTACTGAACTTGAGTATATAAAATCTTTAAAATATGAGTATCCAATCTTTCTTATAGATGATTTATATAGCGAAATAGATGATAGTAAATCTAAAAGAATTGCATCTCTTCTTGATAAAGATATTCAAACATTTATTACAACATGCGACAAATCAAAATTGGAACTTTTCAATAAAGATTCAACACAGGTTATTGATATAAAGAACGGAGCTGTATATAGTAATGAAGCGTAAAAAGTTTTCTATAAAACCCTCTCAAATACCGGATATAAAAACAGTTCTAAATGAAACCTTAAAGGGAAGTTCTCTAAGATTACTATTAAACAAAGGTGTTATAATAAATCTTTTTAATGAAATAATAAACTCATTAAATCCCATATTTAATAGTACGGTAAAAGTTGAAGATCTTAATCTTAAAACAAAAATAATTGTTGTTAATGTTAAAAATTCAACTGTTAAGAATGAGATTTTTATGTACAGATCTTACATTATGAATATGATAAATGAGAAAGCAGGGAAAAAAGTTATAAATAAGATTATCTTCAAATAGGATCTACTGAAAAGATAATAGAACTATATTTAATAACTCTTGTGTAGATATATTTGAAATAACAAAAAATCTTTAGATTATATGACTCAATAAAGTAGAAAGATAATTAAATGTTTTTTGCACAACTTATACTAGTAACCCTTATTATTATTTCTATAAATAAGGTTTCATCTTGGCAAGATTTTGAAATAATAAAAGATTTTTATACATCATACTCTCATCTTCTCTTTTTGTATTTAACATCTATTATATCTCTTATAAAATTTAAAAAGGAATATAGTATATATTTGAAAATTATTTCATTCTTGTCTATTATAGCTATTTTTTCAGTATCTCTATATCTCTCAAAGCATTATCTCTATATTTTTATAATAGTTTTACTCATATCTCAAAGAATATCATCTTTTAGGTTTATACCATCGGTATTGGATCTTTTTTTAACGATTTCAATATTTGTAACGGCAATATATTTTAATGGCAATTTTTACAGTTCAATAACCTATAGTTTCTTTCTATCTGTTATAATCGGATACTTTATACACTATATTTTTAGGGAATACAATAAGGGGTAAATCATGAAATATTTTATTATACTTCTTTTTTCAATAGAGCTATTTTCATATGAAATTGTAGATATAGATTTCAATATAAATATGGTTGATTCTCAAAAAATTGGAAGAACATATATAATAGATTGCGGAGTAGATGATAATTTTGTTAAAAATGGTACTCAATTTTCCGTTTTTAGAGAGTTTGATAAAGAGATAAATAGTTTTTTAGGCAGAGTTGAAGTTTATAATGTTGGTAAAACTATAAGTAGATCCAAATGTTTAGAGATAAGTGAAACTATTAGAGAAAGAAACCAAACTCCTGAAACTATATCTGTTGGAGATATATGTTTTCCTTCCGTAAAGGTATACGATAATGATATATTTGAAACTGTAGGATCTGTTAAGATTAGCAAGAGGGGAGAGGTGGTTATAAACAATAAAGTTTTACCTATGATTTTAACGGAACAGTTTAAAAAAATGAAGATATATGTTTATCTTGATAGTAAATCTTTAAAAGGTAATGATTTAGAAATCTCTAGAGAGAAGGGTGAATCTTTAAAGAAATTTTTGAACAATAAATATGATATACCATTTAGATATTTAGAAGTTGAACCTTGTGGTAATCTACAGAAGATGTTTAGAGATAAAAGTAAAAAAAACTCCTTTATAAATTTTGTTTTCTTTCCACCCGAAACTATTTATAAAGATTCTATTATTTATGAAGAGATAGTTGTAGATTCTATTGCAAAACCTAGAGAAATAGATGGTGTTAAGGAGGTTGTTAAATGAAAATAGTTGTTGTTTTTGGCGGATTTTCAACTGAAAGAGCAATAAGTTTTCAATCTGCAAAAGCTGTATATAATGAGTTAAGTAAAAAGTATGATGTAATAGCTATAGATTTAGCATATCCTGATGATGAGATTGTAGATTTTGAATATAGAGAAGCAGAAAAGAGTAACTACAATATTATCTCATCATTTCTCAAAAGATTAAACAGTATAAATCCTGATAAAATATTTATAGGACTTCATGGAAGTGAAGGTGAAAACGGTCAGATTCAATCACTCTTTGAACTTACAGGATTCAACTACTATAGTTGTGATAGTATATCAAGTTCTCTTTCTATGGATAAGTTCAGATCAAAGATTGTAGTCTCAAAATTTGGAATCAAAACAGCAAAATCAGATTTTATAACTAAAGAAAATTTTAGTTTAGATTATTTAAAATTGATTACAAAAGATTATAGTTTTCCCTTTGTGGTGAAAGCGAACTCCCAAGGATCATCTGTTGGGGTTTTTATAGTAAAATCAAATAATGAGTTAGAGTCTGCTTACAATAGCTTAATAGTTTTAGATGATGATTTTCTTGTTGAAGAGTATATATCCGGTAGAGAGTTCTCAATACCTATATTAAAAGGTAAAGCCTTAACACCTGTAGAGATTGAACCTATAGAGGGTTTTTATGATTATGAGAATAAATATCAAGAGGGTAAAACTAACCACTATTGCCCTGCAAGATTGAATAAGATTGAAACTGAAAAGATAAAATCTGACGGAGAAAAAGTTTTTTCATCTCTAGGATGTTCCCACTATGCAAGAGCTGATTTTATTCTTGATGAGAATGGTAATTTTAACTTCTTAGAGATAAATACACTTCCTGGTATGACTAAACTTTCGCTTATGCCTGAATCTGCCCTTAGTTTAGGGATTAGCTTTATGGAGTTATTGGAGCGGATTATGGATATTGGGGATTCTGAATTATGAATTATGAGTCTACTCTCATAAGATTTTACCTTGATCTTAAATTTATATATCTATATTTTAAAATATGGTTATATAATAAACTTATTTAGAAGAGTTATATATGAAAAATATTGATAATATCTTAAAAATTGGTGAAGATAAACATATAGAATTTAAATCTGAGTTCCCTCACAATGATTCTTTTGCTAAAGAGTTGGTTGCTTTCTCAAATACGGAGGGAGGAGTTCTATATTTGGGGATAAGTGATAATAAAAAAGTTGTTGGAGTAGAGGATAGTAAAGATCTTGAAGAGAGAATTATCAATATTTGTAGAAATAATATCACACCACCAATAGTTCCAAATATTGAGAAAATAGTTTACAACGATAAGTTACTATACACCATTATTGTTGAAAAAGGTATAAATAAACCTTACAAAGTAAAATCATCAAATAAATTTTATATCAGAGTTGGAAGCATCTCTATAGAGCCTACAAATAGTGAACTAATAAGGCTTTTTCAAGAGGGTGGAAATCTTCATTTTGAGGTAAATAGTTGCGAGAGATCATCTTTTAATGATTTTGATAGTTTAAAATTTAGAGATTATTGTGAAAATATTAGAGAGATTGATTTTAATCCGGAAGTGGAAGAGATAAAAAAATTAGCTTATAATTTAGACCTTTTGGATGAAAGAGAGAAACTTAATATTGTCGGTTCTCTCTTTTTTAGTAAAAATCCGGAGAAGCTTTTACCCCAATCTGGTATTGAGTTAAACTACTACTCAGGGAAGGATCAAACTTCAGATATTTTAGATAGCAAGGTATTAACTTTATCAATTCCTGATGCTATATCCGGAACACTTTCATTTGTTAGAAATAATAGTAGGGAAAAAGTGGTTTTTAACGATGATGAAACCTTAAGAAATAAGGTGTATCAATATGAGCCATTCGTTATAAGAGAGTTGGTAGCAAATGCTTTTTCCCATAGAGATTGGTCTATCTTTGGACAGAGAATAAGGGTTAATATGTTTAGTGATAGATTAGAGATTTTTTCTCCCGGATCTTTACCAAATACTCTCACATTATCAAGAGCTTTATTTGGAATCTCCTATTATAGAAACCCTTTAATAGCTCAGATCCTTAGAGATTATAAGTTTGTAGATAGGTTAGGAAGAGGGTTGATGAAGGTTAGAACCTTCTATGAAAAACTAGGTCTAAAAAGACCTGAATTTATTGTTGAAGATAATATCTTCTTAGTTAGAGTATGGAAGAGATATCAAGATTAAGAGGATATAACCAAGTAGATCCTCTTAATATTTTTCTACAAACTCAGGTAAATTTAGATTATTAACAGAAATTATTTTACCTTGTTTTTATATTTTTTATTACTTTCTATGTTAATATAAAAACAATGGAGATATTATGAATCGATTTCTCATACTTCTAATTCTATTTTTACTAAATTTTATATTTCTTCTTTTTGAGATCTCTTTAAATCATAAACTTTCATTACTTTTAGGATCAACCGTTACAGCTTCAACAATAGTTCTTTCAGTATTTATGGGCGGTCTTGGGATTGGTGCTTTATTTAATGGATTTCTTGTAAAAAATTTAAAGAAGTATCTCACTATATTAACTATCTCCATAGGTATATTGGGATTTGGGGTAAACTATATATTAGAATTTATTCCAAACCTATATGAACTCAATCTTCCACAATTTATAATTGTAACTATAGTATCACTACTAATTTTACTACTCACATTTCCAATGGGTGGAGTTTTACCTATTGTAGCTAATCTTTTAATTGAGGATTCTAAAAATATTAAATCAAGTGTTGGAAATCTATACATATTTGAAACTTTAGCCTCTGTTTTTGGCGGATTATTAACAGGATTTGTATTTTTGAGATATATAGGTGTTGAAAATACTATACTTTTAGGGTCAGCTATTTCAATAATCTCATTCTTTATCTCATTTAAGGTTAGAGATACAGATTATTTAGCTAAACAAGATCCTGTTAAGAGTGAAAACAGATCTGAAAAGGATAGATATACACTCTTAAAAATGACAGCTTTTTCGGGAATGGTAATCTTTTCATATCAGATATTTATTTTAAGAGCTTTAAAGGTTTACCTTACAAATACAACTTACACATTTACCATTGTTTCAGCATCGGTTATCATAGGTTTAACACTGGGTAGTTTTATATTTTCTGTTACAAGAAAGATTGGCTTTAAAAATCTTCCAAAAATAATCTTTATTGAAGCTATTATTCTCTCTATTTCTCTAATAGTTTTAATAAATATTCCAAAATGGATACTCATTCCTCTACATAACAATCTTTCTGAACCAATATTAAGAATAGGGTTGCCTGCCATTCTTACATCTCTTTTAATTATGGTTCCAATATCTATAGTTTCAGGATATATATTTCCTGCTATTCTTTCAACATATATTAGAGATGATTTTGTTAAAGAGAGTGGAATTGTTGTTTTCTTCAACTCAATTGGTATAGTACTTGGAACTATAATTTCAGGTTTTTTTATTTTACCTCTTTTAGGTGTTTATAAAAGTTTGATACTACTAATATTAACCATTGTTTTAGGATATATATACTTTGATAAAAAGATAAATAGTAGAGTTTATCCTCCTGCTATTTTTATGGTTATTTTGATTACTCCTCTATTTATTTGGGAAAAAAAGATATTACCTCCATCATTTTCTATTGTTGATAGAGAGGTTTTATACTATAGCGAAACTAAAGAGGGTACAGTTTCAATAGGTAAGGAAAAAAGTGGAAAGATTATCTCATTTATAAACAATTCTCAAGTTATGGGTATAAGTTATGATGCTGTTAAAACTGTAAAAATGTTAGGTTATTTACCCTATTTAGCCGGTTTAGACCCAAAAGATGTTCTTATTGTAGGTTTTGGTATTGGTGGTACTACATCAACAATAAATAACCTTAAAACTGTAGAAAATATAGATTGTGTTGAGTTGGTTCCTGATGTAAAGAGTAGTGCAAACTATTATATGGAGTACAATAACGGTGTAGAAAAATCTGAAAAGCTAAATATTATTGGTGGAGATGGAAGACAGTTTATGCTAAAGACTGATAAAAGGTATGATATAATATCCTCAGATCCTACCCACCCTGTTTTAGGTTCGGGACCGCTATATACAAAGGAGTATTTTTCACTCTGTAAGAGTAAATTAAAACCAAATGGATTTGTAACTCAATATTTACCACTTCATAAACTTTCTGTTAAAGATTTTAACTCTATTCTCTTAACATTTGCCAATGTTTTTCCCAATATGACACTTTGGCTTGGTCAATCGCACGCTATTTTAATGGGATCAAAATCAAAACTGGAGATAGATTATAACGATTTCTATAAAAGAGCTAAAATGATAAAAGATAGATGGTTTTACTCAGATCCTATGCATTTAGCCTCTGTTTACATATGTAATGGTGAAACTATAAAGAAAAATGGTGGGGGAGAGGTTATTTTTGATGATAAAAATATACTTAATTTCTTTAATCCCGAAGCTTTTAATTTTGATAATTGGGAAAAGAATATTACTACTATAAAAAAGCTTTATACAGATCCCGGAGAGGTTTTTAGAAACTTAAATGATAGAAATAGGGTTAGAAATTATAAAAAGAGTAGAGAGCTGCTTATAGATGCTTTTATTGAGAAGAATAGAGGTAATAGAAAAGCTTATTTACAACTTATGAAAAAGGCAGCAAATATAAATAGAGAGGATCAAGAGATACCGTTTTTAATCAGATCTGAACAGATGGTAAGGTAGATATTTAACTAAGCTTTTTGATAAAAAGCAAGTGAAAAACTAAGGAGGGAGTGGTAGTTGTAAATTTTTAATCTAGTTTGAGAAGAATCTCTTTTTTATCAACTTTTTTTATCATATAAACTCCTCCTAAAAGTATAAAAGTAAAAAACAGTGTAGTTGTAATCATTGAGTTCCAATTAACCCCTTCTTTAATGGTGTCATTAATAAACTCGACTCCTCCTGTTTTTAATTGAGTAGTGTCAAAGGAAAAGTTTACAAATCCGTGAAATATAGATGGGATTAAAATGTTTTCTGTTCTTAACATTAACCCTCCTAAAAATATACCTATTGAGATAGCAAAAACTACTTGAGATGTAACTCCTAAAAAGTTATTAGGTTCTCTAATGAGATTTAAATAGTGAGCTACCCCAAAAATTGAAGATGAAAGTACAACACTTAAAAATAAAACATTTTTTCTCATCTTAAAGTATCTTATAAAAAGAGGAAATATTATTCCTCTAAATAGAAACTCTTCAGCAAACCCAACTGAAAATACCGATAAAGTAAATAGAAAGAGTGTAGCTCTGTTAGTATCTAAATAGGTGTTCCAATTAATCATTAAACCCATTAAGATAAATAAGGAAGGGAATAGTAGTGATTGTAGATTCTTTATTTTCCTATTTTTTTCTAACCCATTATACTTTTTTAATTTAAACCTATTGATTAACCATAAAAGAGATAAAATTATAACTACTCTTGTTATAGCTTTAGATATAAACTCTACATTTAGCTCTATAATAAAATAATCTGATAAGCACACCCTTAAAAGCTTTTCGAGTAATAACAGAAGTATAAATAGTGTAAGTGAATATAGAATATTATATAGTTCTTTTCTCTTGGTTTTCATAACTATAACCCATTTTTTTTGCATAACTTATTGAGATTACATATTTCACAAGTAGGTCTCTTTTTACAAAACCTCTTTGCATGCTCAACTATTAAACCATGATAGTAATCGTAAAGCTCAATATCTCTTGGTATAGCCTTTTCAACATTGTTCCAATTGGTGTTTTGAGTTAAAATAGACCCTATCATTATCTCATACTCACTCTCCCCCGGCCACCAAGATTTTAATATTTTACTATTGTTAAACTCTCCATAAAATTTAGAGAGTTCTTTAAAAATAGTATTTATCAAATATTTATCTCTACCCATATAGATCTACCCTTGAGCATAAAATTATATCGGTTAAATATAAAATACTTTTATAAATTTTCAGCAATAAAAAAGGGGATTTACAAAATCCCCTGAGGTTTTTGAAAAAGTAAGACTTTCGATAATCCTGTCTTCCGAAATTTAACACCTATTTTAAAATCCAAATAATTTAGCAAGATATTTTTGCTCTTCTGTAAGTAATAGTATTTTTTTTATTGTTTTAT
>PDWJ01001741.1_pt1 | contig 40891 bp, 37 predicted proteins | sample 1430881 | NCBI WGS metagenome assembly PDWJ01 (sample SAMN01162460, study PRJNA174530) | Oral metagenome, whole genome shotgun sequencing project. | biome: Marine environment; feature: Marine mammal; material: Swab sample of the gingival sulcus; isolation source: swab sample of gingival sulcus...
TTGGAAATGACATAATATATGTTTTTAATTTGGTCCAAAAGTAATAAAAAAAAACTAATTGGCAAATTGGACTATTTTATAAATATAAATGGTATAAAACAAACTTTTTAGGTTTCATAAAATCTATATGCTCAATACGTTTTTTTTGTGTGTGTTTAGTACAACTATTCTTTCAAAGTCAGCAGCACGACATTTTCAACATGGTGTGTATGCGGAAACATATCTACCGGCTGTATCTTCTCAAGTTTGTATTTTTCTGTCATCATATGCACATCGCGTGCCTGAGTTGCCGGATTACAACTAATGTAAACAATTTTTTTCGGCAAAGTCTTGATTATTGTTTTCACAACCCTTTCGTGCATTCCGGCGCGAGGCGGATCGCAAATAATCACATCAGGCTTTCCGTTTTTTGCAATAAAACTATCTGTAAGCAAGTCTTTTATATCTCCGGCATAAAATGTGGTATTCGTAATACGGTTAATTTCAGAATTTACTGCTGCATCTTTTATCGCTTCATCAACATATTCGATTCCAATCACTTTTTTGGCATATTTTGCAACAAAGTTTGCAATAGTTCCGGTTCCTGTGTACAGATCGTAAACTATTTCCTTGCCTGTCAATCCGGCAAACGCTCTGGCAATAACATACAGTCGCAATGCCTGCTGATAATTGGTCTGAAAAAATGATTTTCCCCCAATGCGAAAATGCAAATCCTCCATTTTTTCAATCAAATAGGTTTTCCCCTTTTGGTGATGTAGCTCTAAATCAGCCAACGAATCGTTCAGCTTATCGTTTATCATATACATCCAAGAATCAACTTTCGGATAGTTTTTAATCAGGAAATCGAATATTTTATTGCGTCTGTCGGGATCGTCGTAGCCAAAAACAAGAATAATCATGATTTGTCCGGTAGAGCTTGTCCTGACCACCAAATTGCGCAAGTATCCTTTTTTCTTTCTTAAATCATAATAATCAAAAGCATCAGTATCGGTAAATTGTTGCAGCTTTAGGCGTATCTCGTTGGAAGGGTGTACCTGCAAGTAGCAATGCTTGATGTCCACAACTTTATCGTACATTGTAGAAACGTGAAAACCAAGCCCTTTTGATATTCGCTCCTCATAAGGAATTGATTTGTCAATTTCGTCGAGCCATTTTCTGTTTGTAAACGTATATTCAAGTTTATTGCGGTAGTATAAAGTGTTTTCAGACGGAACGATTGGCAAAATCTCGGGCAATTCCACTTTCCCGATTCGCTCCATAGCATCAACAACTTGCTTTTGTTTATAAAAAAGTTGCTCTTTGTAAGGCAATTCCTGCCATTTGCAACCTCCACAAACGCCAAAATGTTCGCAAAAAGCCGGCAGGCGTTTTGCGCTGTATTTATGAAAGTGAATCGGAATGGCTTCTCTATAATTTTTTTTCTTCTTGGTTATTTTCAAATCAACCACATCGCCCGGAATCGCTTTGGTAACAAATATTACCAAATCATCAAGCTTTGCAACAGCTTTTCCTTCGGCTGCAATATCAGTGATTTCAACATTCCGGTATATTTTAACTTTTCTTCGTCCCACAAAATTAAAACTGTTTAATTCAGGATTCAAATAAAAACAAATCCTGAAAAATTGTAACGGTTAAGTATATACGCTTTGGCGTAATTGAAAGTAATCTGTTTAAAGTTCACACAAAGCTAAGCCAAATTTATTTTATTTTACTATTTTCTCAAAGCAAAATAAAATGAATTTTGCGGATTGAAAGGAAATCGTTCAAATTTCGCACTGAACCGCCATAGCGTATATATGGTGTTATAGCTTTTTTGTTATTATTCCATTAATTTTTTTCTTTCTATCCTTTCTTTTGCCTCTTTTAATGCCATATGCAATCTTTCTTCTAATTTATCGCGAGGTGGTAGCTCTGTCCAATATTCTGCTACGATAATTCCGTCTTTGTGCATTTCAAGCAATTCAATTTGCTCACGACTTGTTTCTGCACATAAAATTAGCCCTATTGGCTCATTTTCTTCCTCTTGTTTTTCATATTTATTTAACCACTTTAAATATAACTCCATTTGACCTTTGTAAGATGCGTGAAACTTATCAATCTTCAATTCAATGGCAACCAATCTTTTTAGCTTTCTATGATAAAAGAGTAAATCAAGATAAAAATCCTCGCCGTCAATGACCATTCGTTTTTGTCGCTCAATAAATGCAAAACCTTGTCCTATCTCCAATATAAATTCTTCAATATCTTTTAGTATTGCATTTTCAAGGTCTTTTTCTAAATATCCGTCTTTTATACCTAATGAATTTAGAAAATAAGGGTCTTTAAATATATCTTGTAAATCAGATTTATCCGGCAGTAATTGACTATTTGCAATTTCAGTTCGCTCAAAAACTTTATTCTTAATCTGTTTACGTAATTCTCTTATCCCCCATGAGTGTAATGCCGCTTGATTTGCATAAAATTGCTGTTTCTGTACTGTGTCTAAAGGAATTAATGTTAGAAAATGAGACCAACTCAAATGTCGAGACAGTGTAACGACATTCTCAAAATTTTGAAAATTATCTGCAAATTGCAACATTCGCCTAAAATTCTTTTCCCCAAAATTTCTTCCATATTTTGATTGTAATTGTCGTGACAGTGTAACGACAATTTTTTTCCCGTATTCTGCTCGCCGATTATTTAACACAAACTTGTTTACCCTAAAACCAACATTCCAAAACATAACAACAAGTCCACTGTTTACATTAATAGCTAATTGCTTCTGTCCTGCTTCTATTATTTTAAATAATTCATCTAATAATTGCTGTTCACAACTGTCTAATATTTGTAATTTACGTGTCATTATTGTGTTTTATGTTATATCCAAAGAATGTGGTCTCTCTTAATTAGCTATAACTCCTAAATTTGTGCAAATATCCGAAAAAAAAAGAAATTTGCTCAATTCCTTTCATCTAAATTGTAGAATTGAAAACTTTTTTTCACTTTCGCCAAAATAGTAAAATACAAACACACTGAATCAATCAAATCATGCTGCAAATAGGAGAAACAGTCATCAGCCTTGACATTATCGAAAAATGTTTTATTTGTGATATAGAAAAATGTCAAGGAATATGTTGTGTTTTAGGCGACTCCGGCGCTCCTCTTGAAGACGAAGAAGTCGGAATCCTTGAGGAAATTTATGACGATATTGAGCCGTATTTAACGCCCAAAGGGAAAAAAGCAATCGAAGAACAAGGTGTGTTCATCATTGATTTCGACAGCGAATTTGTAACCCCGCTTATCGAGAATAAAGAATGTGCATATGCTTATTTTGAAAACGGTACGTGTAAATGTGCCATAGAAAAGGCTTTTCTTGCCGGGGCAATCTCTTTCAAAAAACCGGTATCGTGCCACTTGTATCCAATTCGGATTTCTAAGCTAAAAAAGGCTCTTGCGCTAAACTACGACCAATGGAATATTTGCAAAGCAGCAGTCAAAAAAGGCAAGGCAGCAGACGTGAAAATTTTTCAATTCTTAGAAGAACCCTTGACCCGCAAATTCGGAAAAGAATGGTATGAGCAACTAAAAACAGCTTACAAACATTTCGACCAAACGAAAGAATAATTCAGCCGAGAAACTTTGACAATTTGCAGTCATTTAGGGGTTTGTGAAGAATAATCAAGCGAACAGCTGCATTAATTTTGAGCTTCTTTCACAGATTCTTTCGTTACAATTATGAAAATATCTTCGTTTTTTTTCTTCATCAAATATTTTTCTCTTGCAAATTTCTCAAGTTTATTTTTATTTGTTTTCAGCTCAGAGAGTTGTGCAGAATCTACCATGATTTTATCAACATAATATTGTTTTTCTTCCTTTAGTTCTGTCAATTTTTCTTCAAATTTCCAACGATTAAAAAAACTATTGTCATCGAAAAAAAACATCCATATCACAAACAGTCCTCCTGCAATTGCAAATTTTCTAATTTTATTCCATATTTCCTTCCATATTTTATTTTTCATTCTCTAAAGCTATTTTTTAAGGATTTATAATGTCAATAGTTTGTTGTAATTTAGGTTGTTATCGTGTTAAATTCTCATCTCTCAATTTAACGAAGTATCGAATATGGTTTCATTCGGAATTTGAACACTTGTCGTTTTTTTATTTTTTTAATCTTCCCAAAAGTACAAAGTGCGGGCAAAAAGAGCAAGTTTTTCAAATTCTTTTGAACAGTATTTTTCTTAAATTGATGAACACAAATAAAAATTATTTTCCTTAACGGCACTTATCTGCCAAGTAGTGATGCGATTTCTTACTCAGAAGAGTAAACGAGATTATGATATATAACAGGTCGTTGCTATAACATTACTTTCTCAAAGTGATTATATATTTGTTTCCTTTAGATTTTTGTCAAATCGACAATTATTTCTCATATTTGAAACACAAAAATAAAAATGTAAGGATTTGCAGTATTTAAGGTGTATGCCATGAAAAAAAAGAAATTGTGTTGGTTTTTAGGAGTATTGGCATTAATCACAAATTTATTAGGTTTTATACCTTTAATTCTTGTGTCACAGACAAAAGGGGAAATTACACATTTGCCGTATCACGAACATTATAACCTAATAATTTCGATACTGATACCTTTATGTTTTTTATTTTACGTTTTGTGTGTGAGATGTATTGTTTCGTATAAAAACCAAGCAGGCATTTATAAATGGCTGGGAATCATTGGACCTATGGGCTTGTTGGGCGCACTGTTGATTCCCAACAGACGGAAATATTTGGGAAAAGTAAAAATGGAAGTGCCTCATGAAGCCAAAGGCATGGAAAAATTACTTCCCAAAAGCGTGAGACGGAAACACTACAAATATGTTTCGCCGGAAGAATACGAAGCAATAATGAATCCGCCGGAAGAAGAAAAAGTTATTATTGAAAATATTGAAGCCGAAACAATAGAAGTGAAAGGAACCGACGGACGAATATATTATATAAAAACAGCAACACCTAAGCCCGAAGAAGAGCAAAAGGAAGAAAATGAAGAACAAAGCGAGGAAAATACATCAAATACAGAGGAAAAAGAGGAAGAAAAAAAGGAAAAAAAATGATGCTCATAACGAGCATTGCGAACACAATAAACATTAAATATTATTTATTAACACGTAAAAAAAAGAAATTATGGCATTTAATTTAAGAAATCGCAATTTTTTAAAACTGTTGGATTTCAGCCCAAAAGAGATCAAATTTTTATTGGATCTTTCATTAAATTTAAAAAAGGCAAAATACGCAGGAAGCGAGCAACAAAAATTAAAGGGCAAGAATATTGCGCTGATTTTTGAAAAATCATCAACCAGAACAAGATGTGCTTTTGAAGTTGCCGGTTTTGATCAGGGAGCACTCGTAACCTATCTTGGACCTTCAGGCTCGCAAATCGGGCATAAAGAGTCAATGAAAGATACAGCGCGTGTTTTGGGGCGCATGTACGATGGCATTGAATATCGCGGCTTCGGACAAAACATTGTTGAAGAATTAGGTGCATACGCAGGCGTGCCGGTTTGGAACGGCTTGACAAACGAATTTCACCCAACACAAGTCTTGGCAGACTTCCTGACAATGATGGAAAACTCAGACAAGCCTTTGCATCAGATTTCGTTTTGCTATTTGGGCGATGCCAGAAACAATATGGCAAACTCATTGCTTGTCGGCGGTGCAAAAATGGGCATGGATGTTCGCCTTGGCGGACCAAAATCAATGCAGCCCGACGAAAAATTGGTTGAGCAGTGCCAAGAAATAGCAAAAGAAACAGGCGCAAAAATTACAATTACCGATGATTTGAAAACCGCTGTTGAGGGCGTAGATTTTGTATATACCGACGTATGGCTTTCAATGGGCGAAGCTCCCGAAAAATGGAAAGAAAGAATCGAGCTACTCAAACCTTATCAGGTAAATAAAGAAGCAATGGCATTGACAGGAAACCCGAAAGTGAAGTTTTTACATTGTCTTCCGGCATTCCACAATAGGGAAACAACTATTGGCGAAGACATTTATCAACGCTTTGAACTTGACGGAATGGAAGTTACTGAAGATGTTTTTGAATCAGAAGCCTCTATTGTTTTTGATCAGGCAGAAAATCGTTTGCACACCATTAAAGCAGTCATGGTTGCCACTTTGGGAGAATAAAAAACCGAAAAAAGCTAAGTTTTACCACTTTTTTCGAGAGCTGGTAAAACTTACTTTCCTAAGAAAGAGCAAATTGTATGTTTTATGTTTGTAATAAGGATTTGACATTAAAAAAGAAACGATTTTTTTATGAAAAAAATAAATAAAAAAATTGTATCTTATTATAATAAAACATATATTTGCATCGCTTTTTCAGTTCAACGCAACTGAAATCGGGCCCATAGCTCAGCTGGTTAGAGCACCTGACTCATAATCAGGGGGTCCTAGGTTCAAGCCCTAGTGGGCCCACTACTTTTGGTTTATTTTTTCATAAATGGTTGGTTTACTCCCCTGTGCTTTTAGCCGGGGGAGGTTTTTTTTATATACTTGTTGTTTTTGTAATACGCATTTCGGGAAATGAGGCGATAAAAAAAATCTGATAATCCTTTGGTATTGATTATCAGATTTTATAAACTCTAAAGTGGAGCCAAGGGGAGTCGAACCCCTGACCTCTTGACTGCCAGTCAAGCGCTCTAGCCAACTGAGCTATGGCCCCTTCCGAAAACAGCACAAAGATAAGGAAAAAAAATTCACAGACAACACAAAATGTGTTTTTTTATCAGTCATTACTTGTATTTATTTCTAACTCCTTGTTTTTCCTCTTGTACACCAGCCTTGTATTTCTTATTTTTGTAGTCTTCAATCAAGAAAAAAACAGCAAATAGAAATGGCAAATAAAATTAATATCAGAAATAAAAAGGCAAGTTACTTATACGAATTGGTCGAGCGTTTTACTGCCGGAATACAACTTCAGGGAACGGAAATCAAATCGATCAGGCAGGGAAAAGTGAGCCTTGCTGACTCGTATTGTCGCTTTCAGGACGGAGAATTATATGTGAAAATGCACATTGCAGAGTATGCCTATGGAACATACAACAATCACGACCCCAGACGAGAACGAAAATTGTTGCTCACTGCGAGAGAACTCCGAAAATTGGAGAACAAAGTGAAAAATAAAGGTTTTACCATTGTTCCTACTTTTTTGTTTATAAACGAAAAAGGCTTGGCAAAACTCGAAATTGCCTTGGCGCGCGGAAAGGGCGTGTTTGACAAGCGCGAAAACATAAAACAAAAAGATGCCAAGCGCGATATGGATAGATTCATGAAATATTAAGCGGTTTTGTCGTAAATAATTGCTTGCGAAAGAGAAAGAACTAAAACCAAAAGCCCCATGAAACACGCTATGCTGGAAGACATTAAAAACGCGCTAAAAACGCTGGAAAGGGGCGGCGTGATTTTATACCCGACCGACACGATTTGGGGAATCGGCTGTGATGCAACAAACCAAGAGGCGGTAAACAAAATTTACCGACTGAAAAAACGCCATGAGAAAAAAAGCATGCTCGTTTTGCTTGATTCTGCCAATGCCTTGTATAACTATGTCGAAAAAGTACCGCCGATAGCCCACGATATTATTGAATATTCCGACAAACCCATCACGATTATTTATGCAAATGCAATAAATCTTGCGCCAAATCTGATTCACGAAGACGGAAGCATTGGCATTCGAGTTGCACAAGATGAGTTTTGTAAACAACTGATTTTTAAATTCAAACGCCCGATTGTTTCTACCTCTGCCAACATTTCAGGAGAACCGCAGCCTGCCATTTTCTCGCAAATCGGCAAAAACATTACGGATAGTGTTGATTATGTTGTCAAATGGCGACAAGATGACAAAGAAAGAAGGAAATCGTCTTCCATAATTAAACTTTCGCCTAATAGCGAAGTGAAAATCATTCGCAAGTAATGCCGAAAGAAGGAGAAGCGAAAAAAAAGCAGAGTTTGCTCAAAGAACCCTGCTCTTTTCTTTTTGTCATAGACTTCTTATTTTTCCCGAACCGCTTACCGTTGTGTTTATTTGAGGATTGCCTTTGTAATAAATTTCGCCGCTGCCCGAAACCACTGCCTCAAGGTATTTTGTAGCATACACATTGCAGTTTCCGCTGCCCGAAGTTACAATATTTACCTTTTCGCACGCCAATTCTTTTGTATCAATCTCGCCCGAACCGCTCAAGGTGATTTCTAATTTCTTTGCCTCTTTGCCTTTGCCAACTTCAATATTCCCCGAACCGGAAACAAGCATGTCTATTTCATTTGTATTCAGCTCTGCAAGTTCAATATTTCCCGAACCGGCAATAAATACCTCTATTTTCTTTGTATTCAGCGCTGCAAGCTCAATATTTCCGCTTCCACTGAGTCCTAATTCTATTTTGTTTGTCGTTATGGCTTTGTTGCTTTTTATGTTTCCCGAACCCGAAATAAGCAAGCCATTGATATGTGGAATGGTAACGAAAATATCCACTTTTTTATGCGTTCTGACTTTCTTTTTGAACTTTATTTCTAAAGTATTGCCTTTTACATTGGTTTTTAAAACATCTAAAATATTTTGTTGCCCTTTGACAACAACTTTCTGAGGGCTTCCTTGCTGTATATAAACATTTCCGCTGATATTCAGACTAAGGCTTGAAAAGTCGCTGACTTGCCGCACTTCTTCCACCCAGTCGCCTGTTCCTGATATTTGCGACGAAATGTTTGTTGTACACGATAATAAAACAAGAAAAATAAATACTAATGGATAATGCATCGTTTTCATGACTAAATTTTATTAAAGTTATTCATATCGTTCAGTCTAATGACGATGAAAAAATTAAAATGCTGCAATTTTAGGCTAGAAAAAATCAAAAAAATGTTTTTTTTTAATTTCGTTCATATTTTTCCTGTTTTAGGTTTCCTTTTGTATTAATTTATGCATAAACCATTTTTAGGACGAGATCTTCTGTGTCTTCCGACTAAAATCATGCCTCTGTTGTTTAAAATTTTCAATCATAAGTGTTTCCTATGGTTCTATTTTGGCTTTTTTCTTTTTAATTTTTACCTTTCAGCTTTTAATTTTACAAAGATGGATAAAATTTTCATGCAAAGGTGCATTGAACTTGCTAAATCGGGGCTTGGGAATGTTGCTCCCAACCCGATGGTTGGCGCAGTCATCACTTATAACAACGAAATTAAAGGCGAGGGATTCCACCGAAAATTTGGCGAAGCACATGCCGAGATAAATGCCATTAAAAGTGTGAAGAATAAGGAATTGTTGAAAAAATCGACAATTTATGTCAGCCTTGAGCCTTGTGCGCATTACGGGAAAACTCCTCCGTGCAGCCAAGCCATTATTCGCCACCGAATTCCTCGTGTAGTTATCGGCTGTACGGATACTTTTTCCGAAGTTTCCGGACGGGGAATCGCAGAATTAAAAGAAGCAGGATGCGATCTAAGACTTGGAGTGCTCGAAAACGAAGCCCGATATTTAAACCGCAGGTTTTTTACTTTTCACGAGAAAAAACGTCCGTATGTGATTCTAAAATGGGCACAAACAGCAGATGGATATATTGATATTCAGAGAAATAAAAATAGTCTGAACAGACCAACATGGATTACCGACGAAACGGCGCGCATGCTTGTCCATAAATGGAGAACAGAGGAGCAAGCCATACTTGTCGGGAGTAAAACGGCGGAAAAAGACAATCCGAATTTGAATGTCAGAGAATGGAAAGGGCAAAATCCCGTCAGAATACTGATAGACAAATCTTTGCGATTGGACAAAAGCTTAAATATTTTTAATAACGAAACAAAAACACTGGTTTTTAATGCCTTAAAAACATATAGAAGAAAAAATACGGAATATATTCAAATTGATTTTACAAAAGAAATTCCTTCTCAGATATTGGAAGTGCTTTATGCAAAGGCTGTTCAATCCTTAATAATCGAAGGCGGAGCTTTTACGCACGAACTTTTTATAAAGCATAATCTTTGGGACGAGGCGCGCGTATTTGTCGGTAACAAATTGTTTTACAAAGGAGTGCAAGCTGCTCGCTTGCCGCAGCATTCTCAACGAATAAATTCAATCAGCATTGGAAACAGCAAGCTGTTTATCGTGAAAAACACATTGAATAAAATCTAAAACCGCATTTTCTGCTTTATTTTCAAATCACGGCATTTAAAATCTCACATGCCAGATCTATTTCTTCATTAGAAATAATTAGAGGCGGAGCTATTCGTATGCTTTTGTTTTCAAACAAAAACCAATCAACGATTAATCCGTTTTGAATACACTTTTGTATAACGTCTTGCACGTGTTCAAAGCTGTCTAATTGAATTGACAGAAACAATCCTTTTCCTCTAATTTCTTTGATTTTCGGATTTGTCAATTTTTCGCGAATTCGTTTTTCTTTTTCCAAAGCTTCCGCAATCAGCTTTGATTTTTTCAGGATCGAGAGGTTTTCAAGAGCTGCTGCACAACAAACAGGATGTCCGCCAAAAGTGGTGATATGTCCCAGAACAGGCTTTGTTTTGAACGAATCGGAAATTTTTTTATCGGAAATCATTGCTCCGAGAGGCATTCCGCCGCCAAAGGCTTTTGCCAGCGTTAGTATGTCCGGAATTACTTGATAGTGTTCAAAGGCAAACATTTTTCCGGTTCGTCCCATTGCAGTTTGCACCTCGTCAAAAATTAACAAAGCACCGGTTTGCTTGCATTTTTTGTGCAGCTTTTGCAAAAATGAAGCACGTGCAGGGCGGATTCCGGCTTCTGCTTGTATTACTTCTGCAACAACACAGGCTGTTTTTTCGGTAATATATTCCAATTGTTCTTCATTGTTGTAGTCAAGGTGGCGAACTCCGGGCAACAACGGACGAACAGAACTCGTGAAATCTTCGTCGCTTGCGAGGCTCATTGCGCCGTGCGAACTGCCGTGGTAAGCGTTTTTGAATGCTATGATTTCATTCCTTCCCGTGTATCTTTTTGCCAATTTCAGCGCTGCCTCGTTGGCTTCGCTTCCTGAATTTACAAAAAATGACGCATTCAATTTTTTCGGCAACACTTCGTTGAGTTTTACAGCAAGCTCTACCTGTGGACTTTGCACATACTCGCCATATACCATAAGGTGCATGTGTTTTGCTATCTGCTTTTGTGTTTTTTCGATAATCCTTTTGTTGCCGTGTCCGAGATTGCTGACCGAAATGCCTGAAATAAAATCTAAATATTTTTTCCCGTCAGGAGAAAACAAGTAAACGCCCTTTGCTTTTTCAAACTCAAGAAGAAGAGGAAAATCAGAGGTTTGAGCCATGTGTTGCAGAAAAAGACTGCGTATTGATGCCATAATTTGTTGATGCTATTGAATAAATGCCTTTATTTGAGGTAAAAATTGTATGACAATAACTGCGATAACAGCAAGTAAGGTAAGCGTAGAGAATACTTTCAAGCCTTTTATTTGTCTGTTTTGCTCTATGATATATTTTTCAATATCGGTTGTTCTTTTGAACTCGTGTTTCAATCTTTTTTCAACCGTATCAATTTGTTTTTGCGTATTCAGGATATTTTGTTGGATATTGCTTATATTTTCGTCAATCCTGTCGAGCCGAACAGGAAAATCAATTTGGCTGATTTCTTCCGGAAGCCTCGAAACAGCATCAGCAAGTTCAAGATAATTGCTCAACAAGAGCTTTACCTTATCAATCTGCTCTTTGTGTGATTCTACCAAAACCTCGAGTTTTTCATCAGCTGCCTCGTTGGCTTTTTGAAGATAGTCCTCGTATTTATCGGTAATTTTTTGCAGATGCTTACTATATTGCCCCTGTACTTCCCCTATCGACTCAATGATACTGTTTGAAATTGCGCCGGCTTTGTCTATTTGCTTTACCGCCGAATCCAATAAATTTAACTCTTCTTGTAGTTTTATTAATTCCAGATTTATTTGTTCTTCCATGAGTATATATTTTTCTGTTTATTGACTGCTAAAAAGTTTTTAGTTCGATTGATAATTTTCAAGAAAACGTTTGTTAAAATCCTCAAGCCAAAACGAGTGTGTTTTTAAATACAACAATGGCTCAATCCGAGCCTGCAATTTGCTGTTGTGCGTATAAATATGATTAGCAAATAGCTTGATACGAGCAATATAATTCTTATAATTCATCTTCTCTTTTTGCTTCATAAATAAAAATCCGCGAATCATATGCTCAAAAGACTGCTTGTTGATCTTTTCATCGTCATGATACAACAAAAACCCCGAATAAGCATTTAATAACAACAGCGGATAACTTGCAGGATATGTCTTTAGTAATTTTTTTGTAGAATTGTATAAATGAAACCAATTTTCCTTCAAGTCTCTAACTTCTTTTATGTATTTCAAAACAATATCGAAATTAAAATTCCTTAGATCTTTAATATCCAATGCCAAACTTGGCTTAACAATCGGATTCAGGTATTTTGTCTCAAAAAAATCGGACAAAAAGGAAAGAATCTTTTTATTTTTTTCTTCCTCTGTTAATTCTTTTGTCAAAGACCACAGACAAATTTTCTCGATGTTTTCTAAATTTCTATATTTTCTCGTTACAATTTCTTTGTATTCAAAATGAATCAAGAACAACAAACACTTTAGCAATACATTTTTTTCCGGATATTTATCTACGGCTTTCAATACTTTGTTTGTGAAATTTTCAGACAAATATCTGTCGAAATAATTTTTCAGGGCAATCAGGTAATCCTCGTCAGATTTTTTTTCGATAAGCACCGTTACTGTTTTTGTTTTGTAATCAATCCGATAGTTTTGGACTACACCCAAAATCGACAATCTGAAAATCGCTTTTAAGGTATCCTCTTCTGTTCTGATTTGATTAAACAATTTGCTTAACTCTTCGGGAATATTTATATTTTTATTGACGAGCTTAATATTCGCAATTTTCCCTAATTCGTCAAGAAAAACAGTTGCCGAACTGCATTTTCTACTTATCTCATAAATGCTTTTTTCGGTAAACGAATCTATAACATTCCTATTCAGTAAATTATTGATTTTCGTAGTTTTGTCGTTCTTAAAATGCACGACCAATTCTCTCGAATCGCCGATATTCAGTTTCGACAAAACTTGTGCAATTCCGGGTTGCGAAGGCCATTCAGTTTTATTCGACAGCCAATTGAAGACATTCCTCGACTTCGGACATTTTTCTTCAATCATTTTCTTCACAAAACCAAAAATCTTTTGGGCGCGTTTTTGGTCGAGGCTCGCATTTTCAACATGCAAACTATAATCTCGATAATCAATATAACCGTAAGTTTTGTTTCCTTTGTTTATGTATAACTGAAACGGACTCTGGGCAGGAAGAAACGAAAACTCAATCTGTTCGCCAAATTCCCCTTCAATATTTTCTCGAATAATATCGGCAGGTTTTTCGTCGGGAAATGAGATTTCAGAAAGCAATTCCTCAACAATGCGTATTTCTTTGCGCAATCCATGAAAATTTTGATCAATAATCTTTTTCCGAATCAATTTATCGATTGTCGTAGAAACTTTTTTCTGTTTCGTCCCGAATTTCCCGTCTTTTTCCTTTACCTCTATCGGCTCGTTTGTTTGAAAATGCTGGTTGTTATACAAAATCGAGTAAACGCCTTGTTTGGCATTTGCAACCCGTCCGAGTCCTTGAATCATCTGTTCGATAGAACCCGGTATCGACAACTGAACGACATGGTTTATGGCTTCGACACTCAGAAAAGATTCGCTTGTTTTTGTAGAAACCATAATATCGCCCTCGCCGCACTGAAAATGTTCGAGATTCTTTTTCGATTCCAAGGCTTTTTCTGTGTAAATATAATCTTCGTAATCATCATTTACACCCAAAAAAGTCGAAATGGATAATTCTTCGTAGTTTTTAGTCAGTTTATCAGCCAAACCGTCGCTGTTTGGGTCTGAAATGCCAAACAAACCGAATTTGTGCGGACAAATTATCAACATTTTACCGCTTTCTTTTTTCGGCTTATCGACAAATTTTTCATGAACCAAATACGAAATATTGACTTGTTTTTTGCTCGCAATTCGCGAAATAGCCAAATCTATTGCCGTATTGGTAAACAAGTTCGGAGCTAAGACGTTTATGATATTTATTTTCGTATTTCCGAATGCGTGTTCGTCGTAAACCGTATTGCTTTGCGCTATTCCAAACTCATTCCGAATATCCGAAACAATATTAAACGATGCGATTGATGTTGTTGCAATCACAGGTATTTGTCGTTGCTGAATTTCAGAAAAGTTTGCAATACATGAGTTCAAATTGGCATAGTTTACCCTAAAGTCATGGCTCCATTCAGAGCAGCAATGTGCCTCATCTACGATAAAAAAAGAATTTTCAATCGCCTTTGTTTTCATCAAAAGAGGGAAATCGTCGAAAATATCTTTTTTAAACAAGTCTGCTGCGGTAAAAGCCAACAAAACCTCGCTATTCAGGACTTTTTGTGTTGCATTTTCTCCTTGTTTTTTCTCGAAGGTTCTGCTCGGAATTGCACAACAAAAATCTATGCCAATTTTATTCAATTCGCGCATGTGAAAGTCGGCATGAATCAATCCCGGATTGACAACAAAAGCAAGTCCCGGTTGCAGTATTGCTGCAATCTGGTAGCACAAGGTTTTCCCCTTTCCGGGCGACAACAAGCCCAATGTGCTGTTGCCTGCAATTAATTTTTCAATAAATTCAAGCTGTCCTTTCCTGTAAGCTGTTTTTTTGAAAATATTTTGAAGAATATAATCAAATGCTTCTTTATTTTTCGGGATAAATTCTTTTTTTGTTTTAAAATTCCGGAAAATAGGATTGTATTTAATTTGTCCGTTCAGATAAAATTTGCGTTTTGTTTTTCGCGAATGAGCCGTGCGAATGATTGCCGAATATTTTGCTTCGGTTTTTATTTTCGAGGATTCAATTCCTGAGCGCAACAAAATGGCTGAGTCAATAAGCAAATCAAAGACCGAGAATGGGCTGTAACGCTCAATTGGCATTATTTTGCTTTGTATGCTCAATCTGTTTGGCGGAATTCTTCTCAGGCAGACTTCTTTAAATTCTTTCGTATAAAAAACCGTCAGATTGATAGGCGGAATATGTTGTAAACCTTTCAGTTCGAGCAAATGATTCAGTAATATTTTTAAATCCTCAACCGCAAGTTCTGCACAAGGAAGGTCGCGCTCGATTACTGCAATTTTCCATTCTTTGTCCTTTAGTTTTAACTTTCCTGACACAATAAAACGCAGAATCGTTTGTTGTATGCGTGCAATTGCAAGCGGGCTGAGGGCAAATTGCATGATTTTTGAGCCGTCTTTGTCTTCATAAAGCGGAGTTGCGAAATTTTTTTGGTATATCGAAAAATAGTCTGTCTCGACAAATTCTTTGATTTGTTTTATCTTAGAATTGATATTCAAAAACTCTTTTCCTCTGATTCTGAAAGGCTTTTGCCACGACGCTTGTTCAATCAGCGTTTCGATGTTTTTGTCTATTTTGCGTTGTTCATAGTTTTCGTTTGATTGGTCGTCAATTTCGATTACAAAACCGTTTTTTGAACCTACGCCATACGGAAATTGATGCGAAAAGTCGAGTTCATAGTTGTTTATTTCATCATTATCTGCATTTTTGTCCAAATCGTGAACAATCGTTTTCAGTGTAGCATTTCGTTCCAGAAGTTGAAGGAAAATCTCGCCGAGATATTCCGTAACCAGCGAATAATAAAACGTATCGTTGTATTCGTGCCCAAAAGTTTCCCATTTTTCATTATATTCGGCAGATATTGTTTCGCTTTTGATTCTTGGTTCTATAACATGAAAGGCTTCAAATATTTTTTGTCTTAGTGTTTCAGGTTCAGGATAATTGCTAATAAAATGTTCTGCCGGATTTTTTGTTTCGCGAAACAGTATGCCAAACATTTCTTCGATATAGTTTGAGGCAAATGTAGGCAAACCTCTGGACACAATATTTCCTGCCACTTTGGCGATGTCTGACAAATCACTTTTTACGGGCGAAAATTTGCAATCACATTCAATATCAAAATAAGACAGCGATGTCAATAGACGGGTAAAGTTACGTTCTTGCGATGCACCTCTGAACAAGTTTTTTACACTTTCAAGAAAATAACCGGCATGCAATTGTTCCATTAATTCTCAAATTAAGCACAAAGTGCTAATTAATAAAAAAAACTCTTTTATAAAAAAAGCTTTAAATCAGTTGTTTACAAAAAAACAAGCTTTTTATTGAATAAACATCGGTTTTTTAATTCTCACAAAAATGCTAAATTAACATATATATTTGAAATAAAATAACATTTTTTACAGAATACCGGCATTAAACTTTCGTGCAAGGCAGTTAATTTATGATGGACAAAAGCAAGAAATACTTATTTGATGTTTTAATTGCAATTGATTTGATAGAAAAATTTACATTTGACACTAAAGATTTTGACGAATATTCTAATGACTTAAAAACGCAAAGTGCAGTTGAAAATTAATTTAGATTATTTTGTAAGTTTACAGCCCCCAAAGGTCTCCAAGACCTTTGGGGGCTGTAAGAAATCGAGTCTTGATTATCCGGCATTAACAAGGGAGCATGCTCCTTTGTTAGAACCTATAAATTATAAGCAGAAAAAAATTTGCCAAATCAATTTGGCAAATCTAAAACACATAAAAATTTTTCGCCCTGACAATCGGCTCAAAAATTCCTCCAAACATTTCAAACATATGGCTTTGTCCCTACGTCATATTTTGCTTGTAGAGACAATTTTTTTTTCCGTCTCCCGACCTATTTTTAATCTGAAAAACAAAATCACTGTAAAATACAATATTGATACTAATAATAAAAAATGTTGTGTAGAGTAGTTTTTTTATTATCTTTAAAAAAATTGAAGGTTTTTGTATTGCACGTGGTGCATAATTGCATAATATTTGTTAAATTTTAAGCCTAAAAAAATCAGAGCATGTTCAAGAAAATTAAAATATGGGAATTAGATAAATGTCCGTATTCGGAATTGGCAGTCAATTCAAAGCCGGGGTGGCAAAATTTGACTTTCGACACCGACAATTTCAAAGTTACGCTGGCAGCAATCGGGAAAACAATTATTTATTCAAAACTATGGGGCGCAACAACATTTTCAACCATACACAAATACATCAATATGCTGGAAAGCGTAGTGTACGAAGCAGTAGAAAGACGCAAGCCCTTTGTTTTGATCGAAGATTATTCGGAACTGTCGGGAATATCGGCTCGTGCCGCGCGCTATTTCATCAATTACCATAAAAAAAACATCAGGCTCAAAGCCTTAATCTTCAACAATCCGAACTATCTGTTGAAAATTGAAGACAAGATTCTAAAACAACTCAAGTCTGCAAAATTTTCGCTTGCAATTGCGCAAGATTACGAAGAATCCATTGAAAAAGCCCTGCATTTCTCGCAAGAGAAACAAAGAAAATCGAAAGGAGAAAATGTAAACGTAATACAATCAAAAGAAGCCTTAGAGACCATTTTGTCGCAATCGAAATGCCCGATTACCGGTTTTCCGGTGGTTACTCGTGAAGATTTTATGGAACATACGATTTGCGAGTCGCTTAAAGTTACGTACAAAATAATCGGGGGCTGTATTCTGCACACTTCGTTGAACGGACCATTGCAGAAAACCCATATTCAACATTTTTGGGAAGAACGATACGAATTTCTGAAAAGTGTAAACGTTTACGGGAATAAATACATTGAAATAATCGACGGCACAAAGCTCACGATTCCGATAGGCGAATCGGAATTGATTGCATTAAAAGAATTTATCCACGATTCGTTCTATCTCGGCAATCTTTTGGGCTGTATAATTTATCCGAACGCCTCAATACATACTAATGCAAAAGCCTTGTTGGAGAAAAACTTATCCGCAGAAAAAACGCTTCGACTTGTCGAAAATTATAGCGAAGCGGTGTTGTTGGCGATAAAAATTCTGAATAAAAATGCAATTGTATTGCAAGCGGAAATTGTTCAGCGTTTCACAAAAAACGATTGGTATTACAGCTCGCCGAACTGTTCTGCCAAGTTTGAACTTGTGCGCGGCGACATTGCATTTTTGAGCATAAAAAACGTGCCGGAAGTTGCAGATATTGGTGCAATATTTGAGCTTTTTGAAAAGATGCTCGACGAATCGGGAATCTCGAACAAACATCATTTTTTCATTGCTTTAGACATGAGTAAGACAAAAAGATTTCGTTGGTCGGCAATAAATAAACTTGGTGAAGGATTCAGAAAAATTAATGCACAAATAAAATGCAAGCAAGTTGCTATTTATGGAGCATCGGCACAAGTATTGACGCAACTTATCTTGCTCAGAAATCAACTGAATATAGCTTTCTCGTTTGTTGCTTCGTTTGATGAGGCAATCAAATCAATAGACGATGAGTTAATCACAGAAAATAATTATTCTCTTTTTGTAAGCCAAAACGCCTCGACCGATATTGAAGATATTTACACAACGCTTTGCGATACAAAAGGAGAATTTAGTCACGATTTGTTTAACAACAGAAGCCTGAATAAATTTAACAAAGCAGAAATAATTTCCTCGTCAATAGAAATATTAAAAAACGAGCTAAAAGAGCTTTCAGCAAAACTTAAAAGCTCAGAGAAAGCAATATGTACACAAGACAAGCACAAAGCAATATGTAACTTCTTGTGGGAAATAAGCCTGAACGACAACAAAAGTGTAGAAAAAAAATTGCATATATGCTTCGAGAAAATGGGAAAAGAATTCGGTTTCTCGGCAATCAGTTTATACAGACATGAAAAACAAGGCAATACGCTTCTTTTGGGCAGTTGGGACAAAAATAATGAAAAGGAACTTGACAATGCAATTGTTTGCAATATTGTAAACAAATTTTACAAAGCAAAAGAAATGGTGATTATCTCAAAAGAAAATACAGCGAGAAACACTCCAAAATACGAACTACTGAAAAGTATGCAGGCAAATCTGCTCGCATTTGTTTTCAGGAAAGCCCCAAAAAGCAAAGCATCGCTCTTGTATGTTTTCAAACGAAAAAACAAAGCCCGCAACGAGCTTTGTAACAAAAAAGATGCACTTGCCATTGCTGAAATGACACAAATATGTTCGACAATACTTGAATAAGCCGAAAAAGTTGAAATGAAGAAAAGGTATTTTCCCAAACAAAAAGGAGCTGCCATACAGGAAAAATTCTGTATGGCAACTCCTTTTTATCAATACCTCACAATGTGTCGGGATTTTACTTTTTAGTTTACCTCTTCGCCGAGATACAGTAGCTTGGAATCAACTTTTAAACCATGACTTTCAATGTTTTTTCTGCTGATTTGCATTGTTAGTTTCCCGCCTTTTTTAAAGAAATTGATGCTTGCTCCTTTTGTAATTGCGTTGTCTGTACTGGTAACGATCAAGGTTGGTTTTTTTCCAATAATTTTAACTACGGTATCAATTTGCGCACCTTGCTCTTGGGGAATGTATAGAATCTGGCAATTCCCGATAGATTTTACACCCGGAATTTTTTCTATCACGATAGGTTTCCCTGTTACTTTTTTATCTCTCAATTTTACGTCAGTTTTAAAGATATTGACAACCGAAGATTCGCCTAAAACATGAATGACGAAATTTCCGTCAACTGCCGGCCATTCGATAAAATTTGTAACATTATATATGAAAAGTGCCTTGAAATTGTCATCTTGTGCAAAGGCAGATTTTAATAAAAAAGTTAGTAAAATTAAAATTAACCATTTTTTTTTCATGAGATATTTGTGTTTAGTGGATTTGGCTACTTTGTTTTGCAACTAAAAATTGTGTATTTGATTGATTTTCCCAAAAGTATAAAAAACCTTAAATATATCAAAGGAAATAATTATTCTGTCATGACAACTCTAAAGCCGTCGTTAAATCCGGAGTTTACCGGAAGATTGCTTTGTCGGTATGTAACTCTTGCCTGACGGGCTTTTCCTGCCCACGAACCTCCTCTGACAATTCTCCAGTTTCCCCTTTTTGCGCCTTTAGGATTTTTTTTGTCCGATTTCGTGTAATAGTCTTTTTGATAAATGTCTGAACACCATTCCCAAACATTTCCGCTCATGTCGTAAATACCAAGTTCGTTTGGTTTTAGCGAACCAACAGGCTGCGTTCCGTCTTCGGGAATACTTCCTTGATACCATGCTACTTCGTCAATGTCGTTGTTTCCGCTGTATTTATAACCTTGCGACTTTTCACCGCCGCGCGCTGCGTATTCCCATTCTGCTTCTGTCGGGAGTCTGTATTTTTTTCCGGTTTCTTTCGACAACCATTTGCAGTATTCCACTGCCATGTCCCATGTTACGTAAATCGCAGGGTGATTTGCTCTTGACCAACTTTCTTTTCTTACGGGTTCGCGTCCTGTGGCTGAACAAAAATTTTCAAATTCGCCCATCGTAACTTCATATTGCCCGATGTAATAATCGTTGAGAAAAACCTGATGGGCCGGTTTTTCGTCATCATCGCCATCATTATTACCCATAATAAACTCTCCGCCTTTTACAAAAACCATCTTAGGCTCAAAGGGTTGTGAGTGTAGATTTATTCCAATAGCAAACGCTAAACAAGACAACAAGATATATCTGAAATTTTTTTTCATGAGTATAAGTTTATATTAAGAAATATTCAATATGTTTAAATGTGCATTCTGTTTATTCTTTGAATGCAACTTTGCCTTTATATAATATAAACAAATGTAATGCCAACATTATTATTTGCCGTATGGAAAAATTTATATTTTGGCTTTTGCTTGCAGATATGCAGTGCGCTGCGTCTCTACTTTTTACTTTCCGGTTTTACTCCACTCGGCTTATTTTCAGCATGTTCGTTCTTCCTGTTTTTAACAGTGGAGTGCTTCCTACGTGTATTACAACATCATCTGTTTTCACGAATCCTTTTTCCTTCAAGAATTTCATTGAAAACTCTATTGCTTCTTCAATTGATTTGTGATCGTCAAAATCAAACGTTCTTGCTCCCCAAATCAGCGATAGTTTTGGAACGAGCTTTTTGTTTTTTGTGAACACAAAGATTTTCGCATTAGGGCGGAATGATGAAATTTTGAAGGGCGTATATCCTGAGAATGTAAAAGTGATTATTGCTTTTGCTTTGACCTGCGCCGCCATTCTTGCGGCACTGAAGCATATTGTGTCAAAAAGTTTGTCTTTTGCAATATTTTGTGGTGCAATTCCTCTGTTGTATTTGTATGCTTTTTTTTCTGTCCATTGTATTATTTTGTGCATACTTTCAATCACTTCAAGCGGATTTTCGCCGATCGATGTTTCGCCGCTCAACATCAGCGCGTCTGCTCCGTCGACCACTGCATTGGCAACGTCTGTCGCTTCGGCACGGGTCGGGAGGAAATTGCTTATCATGCTTTCCATCATTTGTGTGGCTATGATAACAGGTTTTGCTGCTGCAATACATTTCTGAACAATCATTTTTTGGATAAGCGGCACTTCAAAAAAATCAACTTCAACGCCCAAATCGCCTCGCGCAACCATAATGCCGTCGGAAAGTGCGATGATTTCGTCTAAACTTGCCAATGCTTCGGGTTTTTCTATTTTTGCCAAAACAAAAGTCGATTTTTTTGCTCGCTTTACAATTTGCTTTAGCTCTACAATATCTGTAACACTACGAACAAACGAAAGAGCCAACCAATCAACTCCGTTTTCAAGTGCAAATTGCGCATCAATGATGTCTTTTGCCGTGAGACTTGGCAAGGATATTCGCGTGTTGGGTAAATTCACTCCTTTCCTTGACGACAATATTCCTCCATGAACAACTTTTGCTTTAACGCTGTCTTTTTTGTTTGTTGATAGAACCTGTAATTTTAGCTTCCCGTCGTCAATCAATATGTTTTCGCCAACAGAAACATCTTCTGCAAATTCAGGATAACTCAAATATATTTTATCTTTCGTGCCAATACATTTTTCATTCGTAATCACTATTTCTTGTCCTTCAACCAACTCAATGGCATTGTTTTCAACTTCGCCTATGCGAAGTTTCGGTCCTTGCAAATCGGCAAGTATTGCGGTATTAAAATTCAGCTCTGTATTTATTTCTCTTATTTTCTTGATAATCTCCAAGTGTTCTTCGTGCGATGCGTGTGAGAAATTCAGGCGAAAAACATCGACTCCGGCTATGACCAGAGATTTCAACATTTCTTTCGACGAGGATGCCGGTCCGACTGTGGCTATTATTTTTGTTTTAGATTCTTCGTATTTCATCTGTTTATTTTTTATGAGTGATGAGTGATGAGTGATGAGTGATAAGTGATTTGCTTACGCCAAAGGTTTTCGCTTAACTTCCATCCGTATAATCATTCTGTTGTGTGTGTAAAAACTTTTAGTCAGGGGTGTTTCATATTATTGAGTTTAAGTTTCTTATCACACAACTTGGAAAAGGGTTAAAGCTGCTGAAATTTCAGTCTCTTGATTTCCAACTTGGTAAATCAACAGTTTTAACCCCAAAAAAGCGTAAATTTTATTTTCTTCAAATTATTTACAAAAAACTTTATAGTCCCAAGGCTTTAATTTCATGCGTGTATCAGATGTTAATGAAACGTTTTCTTTTGTGAATATTTCTGTATAGATTCCTTTAAATTTAGGGTCTAAAAATTCTATTTCTATTTCATTTTCCGAAAAGTTGAGCACCACAAAAACCTTGTCCTTGTCTTTTTCTCTTACAAATGCAAAAACAGCCTCGTCGTTTGAAGTGTGAATTCTTTGCAATTCGCCTCCGGCAATTCCGTTCCACAATGCAGCATGTTCGTGTTTGGCTTTCAGGAGTGTTGCATAAAAGTCATTCAGGCTTTTTCCTTTCCAGTTGATTGGGTCTTTTTCAAAAAATTCCAATCTTTTGTTCAGGCTTGCTTCTTGTCCGCTGTATATCAAAGGCATTCCGGGTATGCTTGATGCAAAAACGGCAAAGGTTAATGCTGCCTTGCCCATTCTTTCGTACACTGTTCCGTTCCATGAATTTTCGTCGTGGTTCGATGTAAAATTCATGATCACGTCTTCCGGCTGATATTTTTGTTTTACTTCCTTAAAATACTTGTCGATTTCGCTTACTGTTTTTTCCCCTTTGGCTACTTGGTTCATTATGTGGTGTATGTCCCAACCGTAAGACATGTCGAATGCTTTATGTATTTCAGGTTTTCCCTCTTCTGCCAGCATGAAAACAGGTTTCAATGTTTCAATTTCTTTCCTTGCTTCAATCCAAAAGTCAATAGGCACCATTCCGGCAACATCGCATCTGTATCCGTCAATATCAACTTCTTGAATCCAGTATTTTAAAGCATCAATCATTGCACGGCGCATGTCTTTGTTGTCGTAATTCAAATCAGCCACATCAGTCCAGTCTGTTCCTTCGGGTACTGCAATATTTCCTTCAGCGTCTTTTGTGTACCATTCCGGATTTTTTGTTATCCACAGATTGTCGCGTCCGGTGTGGTTGGCAACCCAGTCAAGAATAACGTACATGCCTGCTTTGTGTGCGCTTTGCACAAGCGATTTTAAATCGTCGAGCGTTCCAAAATTCGGATTTACTCCTTTGTAGTCTTGCACTGCGTAATAGCTTCCCAGCGAGCCTTTTCGGTCTTTTTTGCTGACAGGATTTATCGGCATAAGCCACAAGACATCAACTCCCATTTCTTTTAATCGCGGAATATGTTTTTCAAAGGCTGAAAATGTTCCCTCTTTCGTATATTGTCGAATGTTTACTTCGTAAATATTAACTCCGGCAGCCCAGTCGGGGATTGTGAATTTTGGGGAAACAAGACTGTCTTTTTTGGGCGTTTCGTTTGTTTTGTTTGTTGCGTTTGTTTTTTGCTGTTTTGAAGCATCTTGATTGCAAGACATCGAAAACAGCAGTGCAAATGCTAAGATAAAATACCAAGAAATGTGTTTCATAATGAAATTTATTAAAGATGAATATTTAGAAATAGTAAAAATAAGCTACGAAGATAGTTGAATAAATTAAAAAATAAAAGATACATTTTCAGTTTGTGGGGCGATTTTTTTTGGGGTAGGGGAGAGATGTTTGATTCGTAGCATGTTTCCGGCAGCATGCTGCCGGAAACATGTTTTTTTCTAAAAATCTGTCATTTCAGATTTTTTTGCAGGCTTTTTAGGATTCGATATTTGCCACGAGAAATTCTCTATTGAGCCTTGCAATATGCGCTATTGAGATTCCTTTCGGACATTCGGCTTCGCAAGCACCGGTATTTGTACAGCCACCGAATCCGAGTTCGTCCATTTTGGCAATCATATTTTTTGCACGGCGCGAAGCCTCTGTTTTTCCTTGCGGAAGTTTTGCCAATTGCGATACTTTTGCGGCAACAAAGAGCATTGCCGACGAGTTTTTACATGTTGCCACACATGCTCCACAACCGATGCATTGTGCTGCGTCCATTGCTTCGTCTGCATCTTCTTTTGAAATCAGAATAGCGTTGCCGTCAGGAACGCCTCCTGTATTTACACTTACGAAACCTCCGGCTTGCAATATTTTGTCATACGCATTCCTATCGACCATTAAGTCTTTAATCACAGGAAAAGCTCCTGCGCGCCAAGGTTCTATGGTGATTGTTTCGCCGTCTTTAAATTTTCGCATATGCAATTGACAGGTCGTGATGTCATCGTCCGGTCCGTGCGCTCTGCCGTTGATGTAAAGGCTGCACATTCCACAGATTCCTTCTCGACAGTCGTGGTCAAATGCTACCGGCTCTTTGCCTGCTCGAACCAACTGATCGTTTAGAATATCTAACATTTCCAGAAAAGAAGTTCCTGTTGAAATATTCTCTACCTCGTAAGTTTCAAATTTGCCTTTTGATTTGGCATCTTTCTGACGCCATATTTTGAGTTTGAGTTTTTTTAATGTTTTATCTGCCATCTTTTTTTTCTTTAATTATCAATTATTGCTTGACAATTTGATGTTTAACATAATCTTAAATAAAAAATGTACCAACGTTTTTAAATATACATAAGTTTTTTTTATGTTTATTTGTAGCTGCGTTGTGTAAGTTTTACGTTTTCAAATTCGAGTTTCTCTTTATGAAGTGTCGGCGTTTTTTCGTTTTCTTTATATTCCCATACAGAAACATAAGTGAAATTTTCGTCGTCGCGTACTGCTTCGCCTTCGTCGGAGCGGGATTCTTCTCTGAAGTGTCCGCCGCATGATTCGGATCTGTTGAGTGCATCGCGTGCCATAAGTTCTCCAAGTTCGAGGAAGTCTGCCAATCGGTTTGCTTTTTCCAGTTCAACGTTCATTCCTTTTGTTGTTCCCGGAATTTTTACGTCTTTCCAAAATTCTTCGCGCAATTTTTGGATTTTTTCAATAGCGATTTTCAGTCCTTTTTCGTTTCTTGCCATGCCGACATATTCCCACTCACGATTTTCTTTTTCAACCTTTTCAAATTCAGGTCTGTTCGTGTCGATTCGTGGTGTTTGAATTTCGTTTGCCAAATAATCGCCTATTGTGTACGGAATTACGAAATATCCGTCTGCCAGTCCTTGCATCAATGCCGAAGCACCGAGACGGTTTGCGCCGTGGTCAGAGAAGTTTGCTTCGCCGATTGAGTAGAGTCCGGGAACGGTTGTCATCAGGTTATAATCGACCCAAGTTCCGCCCATTGAGTAGTGGATTGCCGGATAAATCATCATCGGTGTTTTGTAAGGATTGTCGTCGGTTATTTTTTCGTACATTTGGAAGAGGTTGCCGTAGCGTTGTTCTATCACATCTTTTCCAAGCCTGTTGATAGCGTCAGAGAAGTCAAGGAAAACGGCTTGTCCGGTTTCGTTCACTCCGTATCCTGCGTCGCAACGCTCTTTGGCTGCACGCGAGGCAACGTCGCGCGGAACAAGGTTTCCGAACGATGGGTAACGACGTTCAAGATAATAATCGCGGTCTTCTTCCGGTAGTTGTTCCGGACGTATTTCGCCTTTTATAATGCGGCGACAGTCTTCTTTTTTCTTTGGCACCCATATTCTTCCGTCGTTTCTAAGGCTTTCGCTCATGAGCGTAAGTTTTGATTGTTGGTCGCCATGCACAGGAATACACGTAGGGTGAATTTGCACAAAACACGGGTTGGCAAACATGGCTCCGCGTTTGTAACATCGCCATGCGGCGCTTCCGTTTGAGCCCATTGCATTGGTCGATAGGAAAAATACGTTTCCATAACCGCCCGAAGCGATAACAACGGCATGTGCTCCGTAGCGTTCCAATTCTCCGGTAATAAGGTTGCGCACAATAACACCGCGTGCTTTTCCGTCCACTTTTACAATATCAAGCATTTCGCGACGTGGATACATTTTTACTTTTCCTGCGGCAATTTGTCTGTTCAAGGCTCCGTAAGCGCCCAATAAAAGTTGTTGTCCTGTTTGTCCGCGCGCATAAAATGTTCTGGAAACCAAAACTCCTCCGAACGAACGGTTGGCTAAAAGTCCGCCGTAATCGCGGGCAAACGGAACGCCTTGTGCTACACATTGGTCGATAATGCTTCCGCTGACTTCTGCCAAACGATATACGTTGGCTTCGCGCGATCTGTAATCGCCTCCTTTTATGGTGTCGTAAAACAGCCTGAAATCACTATCATTGTCGTTCTGATAGTTTTTCGATGCGTTAATACCTCCCTGTGCGGCAATACTGTGCGCTCTTCGCGGGCTGTCCTGATAACAGAACGTTTTTACATTGTAGCCTAATTCGGCAAAACTTGCTGCTGCCGAAGCGCCTGCCAAGCCTGTCCCGATTACGATAATATCAAGTTTCCTTTTGTTGCCCGGACTTACTACCTTTATTTTTGATTTGTGGATAGACCATTTTTCTGCCAAAGGTCCTTTTGGTATTTTTGATTCTAATAATGTCATAAGAAATGTATTAAATTGTTTTTGTTTATTGTATGCAATAATTATGAAAGTTTAAATTTCCTCGCCCTTGTATTAGCTTTGAAACATCAGAACGATTGGTATTATTGCAAAACCGAATCCTATGATGATTGCATAGATGTAACTTACAACCGTAAGGCGTTTTCTCCATAAATGTCCGCTCCAACCAAGTGTTTGAAAGGCAGACCAAAATCCGTGAGACAGGTGAAGACCTAAAAATATTGCTCCGAGAACGTATATCACAGCATACCACCATTGCTGAAAAAGGCTTGTAACCAATTTGTAGGTGTCGTCCATTTCAACTCCCGAAACATTTACAGGGTCAAGCGTTTTTGCAATTTTTATTTCCCAGTAAAAATTCACAATGTGTAAAACCAGAAAAATAAGAACTAAACCGCCCAAAATATACATGTTGCGCGATTGCCATGTACAGTTATTCGACTGGTCGGTTTTCAAGTAGGCAACAGGTCGTGCCTTGCGGTTGTGCAACGTGATGAAGGTAGCGTAAATAATATGGACGATAAAACCAACTGCCAAGAGTGGTTCTACAACCCGAATAATCGGATTTGTTGCCATAAAATGTGCTGCCTGGTTGAAAAGATCACCGTCGTCTCTAATCAACAATAGTAAATTGATACTCAGATGCACTACGAGAAACACGATTAGAAATAATCCTGTTATACTCATTAATAGTTTTTTCCCAATGGAAGATGTTAAAAAGTTGCTCATAAACTAAAAATTTTAATGATTAATAAAAATTATGGTTATTGTTTTTGTCTAATGTTTGTAAACATAATTTATGAGAAATATGGAGCTTCTAAATTAAGCTATTTTTGTGAATTTTTAATCATAAAATAAAATTTTATTTATTTCTGAAATGATTGGAGATATTATCCACGAATCGTCGATATTTGAAACAGAACCTTGGGGTTTCGACGACGAAAGTTACTTCTTGAATAAGGTTGTGATGCTGAAAACGCAGCTTTTGCCAACTGAAATATTGGCTCAAATTCGGATTATTGAAAACCTTTTGGAGCGCAAACGTAAAACAATCGGCTATGAAGGAAGAACAATAGACCTTGATATTTTATTTTTCAACAACGAAATAATCGATTCAAAACCCGAACTGGTCGTTCCGCATCCGCATCTTCATGAGCGAAAATTTGTTTTGATTCCTCTTAACGAAATCGCACCGAATTTCATACATCCTGTTTTGTTAAAATCCGTCAAAGAATTAGTCTATGAGTGTGGCGACACGTGCGAAATTCGGCATTTTCGCGAAAATTAAAGCCGCCGCAGCTTACAATAATCTTATACAAGATTGTAGTTTGTCCTATAAAATATTTATTTTTCAAGGGGCAGTGTAAAAGTCAAAAATTATCATGTATCTCAAGAGGATTTTGCAGATAAAAATTTGCAGCGAAAAACCTTGCGTCTGATATTCGGGTGTGCGATAATCAAAAATTATTCCAAAATCTTCTGTTTTATTTTGCTTTTTTTTTGTAACTTTGAAACTCTTACTTTATGCACTTAAAACAAACCAAATGCTAAAGGTAAAAGCCAAAAGCTACAAAAACATAAACATATGAAGTAAATTTATGGTAACCATACGCTTAACCGAATAAACAATGTTAAAACAAAAATTACAACAGAAACTTTCGCAGAAACTTTCGCCCCAACAAATACAACTTATAAAACTTCTTGAAGTTCCTACAATTCAGTTGGAACAACGCATAAAAAAGGAAATTGAAGAAAATCCTGTCTTGGAAGAAGGAATGGACGAAGACTTAGAAATGCAAAAACAAGACGAAGACGACGGACTTTCCGAGAAAGAACAAGAAGAATTTACCCTTGATGACTATCTTGAGGAAGAAGAAACACCAAATTATAAACTTACAGTAAATAATTATAGCAAAGACGACAAAAGAGAGCATATTCCTTATTCGGAAGGCTCAACATTTCGCGAGCATATGTTGCAACAGTTGGGCTTGCGAATCATGCCCGAAACGGAGCGTCTCATTGCCGAATATATAATGGGAAACATTGACGACGACGGATATCTGCGTCGCGATTTAGATGCGATTATTGATGATTTAGATTTCAATCAAAACATAAAAACGACATACAAGGAAGTTTTAAGTGTGTTACGCATTATTCAGGAGTTTGATCCGGTCGGCGTAGGCGCACGCGACCTGCAAGAGTGTTTGCTCATTCAGATCAAACAAAAAATGGCCCAAACCAAAGGCGATGTTAGAATTATCAGGCTGGCAAAAAATATTATCTGCGACTATTTCAACGAATTTACGAAAAAACATTACGATAAAATCATCAACAGGCTCAACATTTCGGAGGCTGATTTGAAAGCTGCAATCGAAGAGATTTTAAAACTAAACCCCAAGCCCGGAAGTTCGTACCACAACGGACAGGCTAAAGACAATCAACACATTATTCCCGATTTTATCCTTGAGGTTAATAATGGCGAGATTCATTTGGCTCTTAATTCAAAAAATTCGCCGGAATTGCGCGTAAACCGAACCTATGCCAACATGCTTCAGACCTATCACGAGAGCAAAAAGAAAAAATCAAAACACGAGAAAGAAGCTATTTTGTTTGTCAAACAAAAACTCGACTCTGCAAAATGGTTTATCGACGCTATAAAACAACGGCAAAACACCTTGATGATAACAATGAGAGCAATTGTAGAGTATCAAAATGAATATTTCCTTGACGGCGACGAGAAAAAACTCAAACCTATGATTCTCAAAGATATTGCAGGAAAGACAAAACTCGACATTTCTACCATATCCAGAGTTGCAAACAGCAAATACATTCAAACACATTTTGGAATTTATCCCTTAAAGTATTTCTTTTCCGAAGGCATGCAAACAAGCTCCGGCGAAGAGGTTTCGACCCGCGAGATTAAAAAAATATTGCAAGACTGCATTGAAGCCGAAAGCAAAAGAAAACCCTTGACCGATGAAAAACTTGCCAAAATTTTGCAAGAAAAAGGCTATCAGATTGCGCGACGCACTGTTGCAAAATACCGCGAACAACTCAATATTCCGGTTGCCCGATTGCGCAAACAACTATAAGAGACCGGCTGTCTTTGTTTTTTTATGTAAGGCAATGCAAAAAAATATCGCATACTTATTTTCTTACGTTTTTCATCCCTTGATTATCCCAACATGGATTTTCTTGGTTTTGTTCAATACAAACACCTATTTGTATTATATGCAAGCTGTACACAAACAGGCGATTATAAGCCTCACTTTTATCACAACCTGCTTGCTTCCGATAACTGCTTTGCCACTGTTTCTGAATCTACGCCTGATAAAATCACTGAAAATAGAAAACACCCAAGAGCGCTTTGTGCCTATTCTGTTTACTTTGTGTTCCTATTTGTTTGGTTTTTATCTTCTGAATCAGCTGCCTTTTCCCATGCCGGGCATATTCAAATATTTCATCTTATCTGCCGGACTTGCCATTTTGGGTGCTATGCTGATAAGTTTGTTCTGGAAAATTAGTTTGTACATGATTGCAATTGGTGGAGCTTTTGCCGCATTTCTTGCGCTTTCGTTTCGGCTTTCCGACGATTTTTTTTCATTAATTTCTCTCATCGCGATCTTTGCCGGAATAATTGGCTTTTCGCGCTTGAGGCTCAACGCCCACACGCCCGCTCAGGTTTTTTTCGGTTTTTTATGGGGGCTTGCCTCTGTTTTGCTGTTTCTTATGATGTTTGGGCAAGTTTGATTCTACAAAACCAATTTATAACCAACTCCTTTCACTGTTTTTATGTAGTTTTCCCCGATTTTTTCGCGCAACTTTCTGATATGAACATCAATCGTGCGATCACCAACAATAATGCCATCGCCCCAAACTTTCCGATAAATTTCGTCGCGCGTAAATACTTTTTCAGGTTTCGATACCAATAACAACAAAAGTTCAAATTCTTTTCTTGGCAAATTCAGGGTTTCTTCATTTTTCGAGACAATATATTTTTCTTTATCAATAGTAATATCGCCCGCTTTTATGATATATTCAGCTTCATTGTCGTTGTTGTCCAGGCTTGAAGAATGATAGCGCTTTAGCAAGGCTTTCACGCGGCTAATCAATACTTTGGGCTTTATCGGTTTTGTGATATAATCGTCTGCTCCTGCTTCAAATCCTGCAATTTGAGAATAATCTTCGCCGCGTGCCGTAAGAAAAGCGATTATGGTATCCTGTAACTCACTTTTTTTCCTGATTTGCTCACAGGTTTCAATTCCGTCAATCTCCGGCATCATTACGTCGAGCAAAATCAAATGAGGCTGAGTTTTCAAGGCAATATTGATGGCTGTTTTGCCGTTTTCGGCAGTAAAAACACTGAATCCTTCTTTGCGCAAATTATACCCGATGAACTCAAGAATATCGGGTTCGTCATCGACCAATAAAATTTTATAATCGTAGTTTTTCATGATTCGTTTTGTTAATATACAAAAATAATTTATAATAAGTTGTTGATTATCAGAAAAACAATACTCCTGACACTTAATTCTTCATTTTAACGAAGTGTTGAAAAACACAAAATAAAAGTAATGCTTATTTACAGGTAGTAATTTTCCGTTTTTGAAATTTCTTGCGCTTTGAATTTCCCTATTTTTAGAGATTACCTCATACACTTATATTGTGTGCTTTTTATTTACCATTTTGTTTCGTCGTATTCTATTAAATAGCTTGAGATTTCAATCTTATTTATTTTTTCCTTGTCTTCTTTTACGGTTTCGGATTTTCGGGCTCGCTTTGCCATGTAAACCAAGTAAACCGCTTTTTCTAATTGCATTTATAATCATATCGCTTTTTCCCAAGCCTGTGTCTGCTTCTCTGTATATTTTCCCGCTTAATTCCTGAACAATTGCCGTAATAAACGTCTCAAAGCTGTAAATCAGAGCACTTTCTTTTATTGATTTATAATTTCCGTTTTCGTCTCTTTCCATAAAGGGTTTAAAACCTCGCCTTTTTACGTAGTTTTTATATTTTTTTATGAGTTTTGACATATTAAATTTGTTATTCTCATAAAAATCTGACGGAATGTGAGTTATGCTGATTTCATTTTTTTCGCCATTTGTGTACGGATAAAAAGCATCATAAACTGTTTTTCTGTACAAAGGCACCCAAAAAGTTACATAACCGTTTTCGTCTTCTTTTATCAATCCGTTGGTATGTAAATATTTAATGTGTGGTTTGTTGATTTTAAACGGAATTTTTTCTTCGGTAAATAACAGACGTTCTACAAATGCTCTTTCTTTGTTGGCTTTGTTTAAGATATTGGAAATATTTTTATCTATTGTTAAGTTTAAATACCAATTTTCTACTTTCAGATAATCTTCGTAGTCAATTGTTTTTTTATCGGGATTGTTTTCGACTAACTGACGGGCAAAGCCGTTCACAAGTCCGGGCTGATTGGCGGTGATTTCTGATATTTTTCGTTTTACTTTTTCGTCAAACAGCTGTCCGGTTTCGGTTTCGTGTTGCCCAAGCAACTCAATAACTTCTTCGTTTGTGAAATATGGAACGTTCAAATTATCTGCAATATTGAACGGACTTGCATTATCGCTCACTACGCCTACAATGTTTGAAACGCCCACCAAAATTACGCTTTTCAGGCAATGATTTTCTCGTGAATGATAATTTTTCCATTAAAACGGTATAGAAAATCATTTAAGGGAGTATCTTTATAATTTTCAAAATTTATGTGAGCAACTTTATAGCCTTGTTCGGTCAATTTGTCTGCAAGTTGCCTGAAATATGTACTTTTTCCTGTTTGTCGGGGTGCCCAAATTGTAAAATATCTTGATTTTTCAACTAACTTTAATCCATGTTCAATCAAAGGTGTTCTTTCAATAGTATAATGTTGATGAGCAATATTCGGACCAGATGTATTAAATTCTCTCATACTATGTTTTTTTGCAAATGTAGCAATAAAATACAAAAAAATGCTTAATCTAAGATGAACTTACGCAAACGTGTATCAAACGCATGAAATTATTAAATAGTTTACTCTACACGACATTTTTTGCAAATTTCTTTCGTGTGCCGTTTTTTCCCCTCGACCCTGTCAGGGTTTCAAACCCTGACAGGGTCGAGGGGAAATTTGCCTCTAACTTATTTTAAGCGCAAATACCAACACAATTATAAAAAATGTTGCAGTCGGGCAATTTTTCTTGCCCAAGCGAAAAAGTTATTTTACACGTTTTTTGTTTTTTCCCGCAGCCAAAGCCTTTCTTCCTGATTAAGAAAAGCCTCCAATGTCTCGTAGACTTCCTGATGATAATTATTTATCCATACTTTTTCTTTTGATGTCAAAAGTGATTTTTCAATCAGTTTTTCCTCAAGAGGGCAAAGCGTGAGGTTTTCAAATTTATAGAATTTGCCGCATTCTGTCTCTAAATATTCCGTAATGTATAAAAGATTTTCGATACGAATGCCGTGTTTTCCTTCAAGATAAAATCCCGGTTCGATTGAAATAACATTTCCTGCTTGCAGAGCAATGCTAATCGGGTGTACGCTTATTCGTTGCGGACCTTCGTGTACGTTCAGAAAAAAACCAACGCCATGACTTGTTCCGTGTCCGTAGTCTTGTCCGTGTTCCCACAAAAATTGCCGTGCAAAAGCATCAATTTGGTATCCGCACGTTCCTTGCGGAAATTTAAGGCTTGCCAAATTTATGTAACTTTTCAACACCAAAGTATAATCTCGCTTTTGTTTTTCTGTTGGCAGGCCTAACGACACGGTTCTTGTAATATCCGTTGTGCCGTTTAAATACTGACCGCCCGAATCAATGAGCAAAATACCATCAGAGTCAATCGTTTTGCACGATTCTTCCCGTGCTGCGTAGTGAACGACGGCTGCGTTTTCTTTGAATCCGACTATCGGGTAAAAACTCGGACTGATATAATTTTCCTGCAAACTGCGCAATTCGTTGGCTTTTTCCCCAATCGAAAATTCGGTTAATTCTCCTGATTTGTAGTTCTTTTCAATCCAATGCAAAAGTTTCGACATTGCAATTCCGTCGGCAATATGTGCATTTTTTATATTTTCAAGTTCAGTCTGATTTTTTATTGCTTTCAAATGCAATACAGGCGATGTTGATTTGAGAATCGACGCTTTTTTTTCTAATTTTTCATAAATATAGAAATTTACCGTTTGTTTGTCTATCAAAACAATGTTTTGTTTGCTCGCTTGCTCAATATCTTTGTAGAATTGCTCATAGTCGATGGTGTAAATCTTGTCTTCTTCCAGTTTTTTTTGTAATGAATCAGGAAGTTTGCCTTGGTCAATATAAAGCAGTGTTTTGTTTTGACTAATCAACAAAAAAGATTCAAAAAGCGGATTGAAAGCTATGTCATTTCCTCTGATATTCAGCAGCCATGCAATTTCGTCAAGAGCGGTTATAATGAAATCAGTTGCGCCTTTTTTTGTTATCAGCTTTTTAATTTTGTTTATTTTCTCAAGTCGCGATTCGCCTGTAAATTTCGTATCGAGTTCAAAAACTTTCGTTATTGAAGGATTTTCTTGCTTTTTTTTCGTAAACTCAAACAAGTTTATATCAACAAACTCAAACGCATATAATATTGTTTTTTCTCTGAGGTTTTCGATGTCCGAAAGGCTGAATAATCTGAAATCGATTCCAATGGAGCTGTTTTTCGATAGATTTTTCGTGAGCCATTCAATGTGTTCCGGAGCATAAGATGTTTTCAGGATAAACAATTCAATGTCTGAATGTTGCAACTGTTTTTTCCCTTGTAGCAAATAGCGGGCATCTGTCCATAATCCTGCAAAATCGGGTGTAATTACCAATGTTGCGGCAGAGCCTGAAAATCCTGAAATCCACTCAACAAATTTCCAGTTTTCGGCAAGGTATTCGTTGTTGTGCGGATCCGTATTGGGGATAATCAATGCTTGCATCTTGTTCTTGCGAAGCGAAGATTGTATTGCTTTTAGTCTTTCCTTTTGTTGTATCATAACGTTTGTGTTGTTTTTTTCAGAAAACATATGTGTGGCTTATTTTTTCCAGAACGACGGACTCAACAGTATCAGAACGGTAAATAGTTCTAATCGTCCTACGAGCATCAGAAACGATAAAACCCATTTCCCGACAGGGTGTAAATGGTAGAAATTGTCCATTGGACCGACTGCTCCAATTCCGGGACCGATGTTGCCCAATGAGGCAATAGTTGCGCCCATGGCTGTGTCGAGACTTTCTCCTAAGAATGCCATTACAACAGTTCCGAAGGCGAACATAATGATATAAAAAACAAAAAAAGCCAAAACATTTGTGATGATTTGCGAACTGACAGCTCTTTTGTTGAACCTGACGGGAATGATGGCATTCGGGTGTACGAGTCGTTTGAATTCCATTGCGCCGTTTTTTATAAGCAAAACAATACGCATTATTTTTATTCCACCGCCTGTCGAACCGGCAGAACCGCCAAAAAACATGACCATAAAAGACAAAACAATACAAAAATGTCCCCAGCTTAGATAATCGGCGGTTGCATATCCTGTGGTGGTGATCAGCGAAACGACTTGAAAAAGTGCATCTCTGAACGATTTTTCAATGTCGGAACTATCGTTTACAAGCAAAGATAGGGTGATAAGTGTTGTAAATCCCAAAACAAAGCCCAAATAGTATCTGAACTCTTCGTTTTCCCAGACTTTTCGCACTTTTCCATGCAAGGCAAAATACGAAAGGGTGAAATTTGTGCCTGCAATAAACATAAATAGCGTGATAATATATTGAATATATGGCGAAAAATTGATGATACTTGATTGTTTGGTTGAATATCCTCCGGTTGCCATTGTTGTTAATGAGTGATTTACGGCATCAAAAAAATTCATTCCGCCCAACATCAGGAATACAACTTCGGCGGCGGTAAATATGATATAAATTGCCCATAACCTTTTTGCCGTTTCTTTTACACGCGGGTGGAGTTTGTCGGGAACAGGACCCGGAACTTCTGCAACAAAGAGCTGCATTCCGCCGATTCCCAGCAAGGGAAGAATTGCCAACGACATGACAATCATGCCCATTCCGCCCATCCATTGGGTAATGCTTCGCCAGAATAATATTCCGTGCGGCAGTTCTTCTATGTTGTTAAGTATCGAAGCGCCTGTGGTTGTGAAACCCGACATGGTTTCAAAAAAAGCGTCTGTGATATTCGGAATGGCGTTGCTGAGGTAAAACGGAAGTGAACCGAATAGTGAAAAAATAACCCATACAAGGCTGACAATTATGTAGCCCTCTCTTTTTCCTATGTTTTTCTTGGCTTTTCGGTTGAAAAAAGTAATGCCAAAACCAAAAACCAAACTTATAATAAAACTAATAAAAAATGCTTGGCTGTCATTTTCGCCATAAATAAGGGAAACGATCAATGACAAAAGCAGGAATGCCGATTCTATAATCAGCAAAAAACCTAAGATGAAATAGATAATTTTTTTATTGATCATGAGAATTATTTAAAAAAGTCCACAACTTTGTCTATTGCTTGCGGTAATGTGAAAATTACCACTTTGTCTTCAGCCCTGATATGGCAATCGCCTGTGGCTATAAAACTTGAGCGTCCGCGAATGACACCTCCGATTATTGCACCTTTGGGGAAGTTGATTTCTTTCAGAGGCTTTTTCGTGATTTTTGCCTTGTCTGCAACAACAAATTCCATTACTTCTGCATCTGTTCCGGGAAGGCATTGCAAGGCTGAAACTTTTGCCTCCATCGTAAAGCTGAAAATATTGCTTGCTGCAATATGCTTTTTGTCTATGATTGTATCAATGCCGATTCGCGAAGCCAAAGCAACGTAATCCATGTTTTCTATTTCGGCAATCGTGCGCTTTACGCCATATTGCTTGGCTAAAAGGCACGACAAGATGTTGGTTTCCGTGTCGCCCGTAACTGCTACAAAAGCATCCATGTTTTTCAATCCCTCATCAATTAAAACATCAATATTTTTGCCGTCGGCATTTATAACTAATGTATTGGGAAGTTTATCTGCAATTTGGATACATTTTTCTTTGTTTTTCTCCAGCAGTTTCACGTTCATTGTCGAGCCTAAAAGCTTAGAGGTATTGATGCCTATGCGGCTTCCGCCGAGAATCATGACATTTTTTATTGCCATTGTTTTTTTTCCGGCATATTTCATCATTTTTTCAACTCCCGACTGATTTGTGATGACATAAACCAAGTCGTTTATCATAAAGGTGTCGTTTCCGTGCGGAATGATGGTTTCTGAATTTCGGGTTATTGCAACGGCGCGGTAGTTGAATGTGCTGTCTAACTTTACCGCTTCAATGAGTGTTTTGTTGATTATGGGGGCTTTTTCGTCGAGTTTTATCACATTCAGCGATAAGCGTCCTCCGGAAAAGTCAAAGGTTTTTGTCGTTCCGGTTTGCCTTAACAGATTGACAATCTCTTCGCTTGCTAAAATCTCAGGATATATGATAGCGTCTAAACCTAAGCTGTGCAGGTATTTTTTGTTTTCTGCTGTGGTGTATTCAATATTATCAACCCGTGCAATGGTTTTTTTTACACCCAATTTTTTAGCCAATGACGAAGCGACAATATTGGTCGTTTCCGACTCCATTACGCTGATGAATAAATCCGCTTTTTTTATGTTTACATTTTTCAATGTTGTGATTGATGTTGCAGAACTGCATACTGTCAATAAATCGACAGAAGCCTCAATAAGTCTGAGGTTTTCCTCTTCTCTATCAATCAAGGTGATGTCGTTCAGACCGTTACTTAGCATTTTTGCCAAATATGTCCCGACTTCGCCTGCTCCGGCAATGATTATTTTCATTTTTTTCGTTTTTTCTCACGAGTTATGCGAATATCAAATCGTGCTCGTGTATTATTTTTTTATTTTCGTAATTTCTGTTGTATATTTATTTGTTTTAAAGCTATTTATATAATATCAAAAAAAGTATTGGCAGAATAAAACCTGCAATTGTCAGCCATGCGCCGTGTCCGGTAATTCCTTTTTTCCCACGTATAATAAACAGTCCGGAAACTGCCAGAACAATCAATGCGACGGCAAAAATATCGGAGAACCACGTCCACCATTTTTGGGGATTGTAATGCAGATAACTTATCTCGTTGAATAAAAATCGTTTATTTAGTATTTCCATGTGTGCTTCGCCCGATTTCAGCGCTACGCTTATAGAACCATTTTTCAGGAAGATTTTAAGCGTTTGATTATTGGGGAAATAATGTTTTTTGTATGCTGTTTTTTTATGGTGTTTTGCCAGCAAAGCTAAAACCTCTTGCTTTGAAATATCTTCCTTAGCTTTAGGGAGTTGTGCCGTAAAATATGTATTTTCTATTTTATAGCTCGGATTCCAATCTTTTATGTGATTTAGAGCAATTCCTGAAAGCGAGTAAATCAATATCATTCCAAAGAAAAAATAGCCCAAATCGCGATGAATTATTCTATTCCACTTTCTTAAAGTTTTCATATTCATGTTTTTGGATTTTGTTTTTTTGCACTTGGCTTTTCACTCATCACCCATCACTTATCATTCATCACCCATCACTCATTCAATCTCCCGCCCCCTCTTCTCCAAGAGGGAATTTTCCTTCTTTTTGTTTCCAACTTAAATATAATCATGCCTCCGTGCATGGGTGTTTCATTTTTTCTTAGGAGAGCAAATATATAAAGCTTTAACTAATTCGGAAAAATATTTAAAGACAAGTTCTAAAAATAGAGAAAATCAAGGCTGTTTTTTTTACGTCCAATAGGTTTAAACTTATTGGAAAACAAAAGTTTGCATTTTTATAGTTTTCCTAAAGGCTTTTTCTGTTTCAATTCAGCAGCCTTTAATTTCTGTTTTCAAAAGAGCTTCGGCAAGAATAAGGTCTGTTTGTGTTGTAATTTTAATGTTTTCGCGGTTTCCTTCAACCAGATATACTGTTTCCCCGAATTTTTCGTACACACTTGCATCGTCGGTAAATTCGGCACAGTAGTTTTGCTTGTAAGCCGCTTTTATTTTCGAGGCGGTAAAAAATTGTGGTGTTTGAATGCTTCGGAACAGTTCCCTATCGACAGGAAAATGCTTGTTTTTATCAATTTTCCTGAGCGAATCAACTATTTTCACAGCAGGAATGCCTGAACCCAACTTTTTTGCAGATATGATGCAATGGCTTATTGTCGAATTGCTTACAAAGGGTCTTACTCCGTCATGAATACCAATAAGTCCTTGCGACGTGCTTTGTGCAATTGCATTTTTCACCGATTCGAATCTTGTTTTTCCGCCTTCGACTATTTGGTGCTTGATCTGAAAGTTATACGTTTGGCAAAGCGCTTTCCAAACCTCTATTTGCGACTTTGGCAAGGCAAGAATAAAAACAAAAGACTTGTCGTAATGAAAAAATTTTTCCATTGTTCGCATTAAAATAGGTTTGTTGTCGAGCAATATAAATTGTTTCGGAATTTGCGCATTCATGCGTTGTCCCGACCCGCCGGCTACGATGATTATTGTTGTCATTATAAAAAAATATGTTTGTTCTTTGATTTTTTAGTCTTGCTTTATGCTTGCGCCAATTAATATTATATAACATGCCATATATCCGAAAATAAATCTGGAATATTGTATAATAATAATTATTTTTGGCTACAAAATAAATATAAATATAAAAACTTTATTATGAAAAATATTGATTGGGGAAAGCTGACTTTCAGCTATTCTAAAACAGAATACAATGTTAGGTGTTATTACAGAGACGGGAAATGGGGTGAAATTGAAATCTCATCGTCGGAAAAGATTGATATGCACATGGCTGCAACATGCTTGCATTACGGACAAGAAGCATTTGAAGGCATGAAAGCATATCGTGGCAAAGACGGAAAAATTCGTTTGTTCCGTTGGGAAGAGAATGCCCGCCGCTTGCGTAATTCTGCCAAAGGAGTGAAAATGGCAGAAGTGCCGGACGAATTATTCAAAGAAATGCTGTTTAAAGTATGTAAACTGAATCAAGATTTTATTCCACCTTATGGCACAGGTTCTTCCTTATACATCAGACCTTTATTGATAGGAACAAGCGCAAAAGTAGGATTGCAGCCTTCTGATGAGTATTTATTTATTATTTTTGTTGCTCCTGTCGGACCTTATTTTAAAAACGGATTCAAGCCGACAGATGTTATGATTACCCGAAAATACGACAGAGCTGCACCTTTAGGAACAGGACGATTCAAAGTGGGAGGAAACTACGCTGCCGGAGTAAATGCCGACCAAGATGCTCACAACGCAGGATACGGAACAGTAATGTTTCTTGATGCTAAAGAGAAAAAATATATTGATGAAATCGGAGCGGCAAACTTCTTTGCAGTTAAAGGAAATACCTACGTTACACCTAAATCAGGCTCTATTTTACCGTCAATCACGAATTTAAGCCTGACCACATTGGCAAAAGATATTGGAATGACTGTTGAACGCCGTCCGGTTCCTGTTGAAGAACTTGCCGAATTTGACGAAGTTGGAGCATGCGGAACTGCCGCAGTAATCACACCAATCAATCGCATTGTAGATCACGAAGTGAATGTGGAATATAAATACAACGAAAAACCCGGAAAATATACAACCCAACTGTACAACAAATTGTTGGCAATCCAATATGGCGATGAACCCGATGAACACAATTGGGTAACAATCTTAGAATAGTAAGTTCATTTGTTTATAGTTTACAATCGTTTCTATGCCGGCAAAGTTCCGGCATAGTTTTTTTAGAAGGATACAAAACTTTCAATATTCAGTTTCATAATCAGTTTTTTGTAGATAACAGGAACAGATGAAGAATCTATTATGCTCAATTTCCCTGCCGGCACTTAAAGAGTTAAGAAGTAAGAGTTATATTTCTAATAATCAGCAATTCTCAATTCTCGAACACACGCAGGGCATGATTATAAGGACGAAATTTGAGCGGCAATTTTTCGCGTAAGCA
>PDWJ01000874.1_pt1 | contig 40890 bp, 44 predicted proteins | sample 1430881 | NCBI WGS metagenome assembly PDWJ01 (sample SAMN01162460, study PRJNA174530) | Oral metagenome, whole genome shotgun sequencing project. | biome: Marine environment; feature: Marine mammal; material: Swab sample of the gingival sulcus; isolation source: swab sample of gingival sulcus...
GTTTTTTTCCATCTTTGCCCCCAATAAACCGCACGTATGCGGTTCTATATATTACATACCGCAGAAAGTTTGTGGTGATTCAGTTTTTGGGGAATTTTTTAACTTTTTGTATTTTTCGTAATTGATGGAGAAAATAAGAGCCTTGTCTCCAATAGACAAACCGAATTTTTTATTAAGGTTAGACTCTTACCAAGAGTTAAGCAGATTACCGCAGCAAAGTAATATCAGGTGAATACAATAACTGCTTATCATTACTTCTACTACAATTTGGCAAGAACCTGATTAAGGCTCTCTGCGGTAATTATTTCATCAAGGGCTGCATCAAGTTGATCAGGATTATTGATGGATAAAATAAGATTCTTGTCTTCAGCAGGCAACCCAAATTTCTTATCAAGAAGCCTTATAAGGACATTTTGCTTATCATCAAGTTTGCCTTCTTTATGTCCCTGCTGTATCAGCTTCATGGCGGTAGTCATAACTTCATCACCTCCTTCGGGAGATATGACTTTTAAGCGCTCCCTTAAATAATCACTTCCCATCTCCGTCGTATAATAAATATACACTATAAAACTCATGATGTCATCTTTTTTCCGGTCGCCAAAAAAGTTTTTAACAAGAGAAAATATCTCGGTAATATGTTTTCTCAAATACTCCTCTTCTTTCATGTGCTTTAAAAGCAGCGCCATAACCTTGTTTATATTACTCTTAAAAACTTCTTCTATAATCCGAGAATCCGAGTATTCACGCAAATCAGTTAGTATATAGGAAAAGTCTGGAATAAATTTTTGCAAGCCTTTGTCGCTACAGTTAAGGAGCTCACAAAAGCTCTTATGCTTCCATTTCTCTTTTCCGTGGTAGAAAATAACCGGAATAACAATGGAAAGCTCTTCCTTATTAGAGATCTGGAACTCCCAGATAGACAGCATATACCTTAGAAGCTGTAGGTATTCGTTGGGGGGCTTGTAGCTTTTATGCTCATAGAGAATGCTTATCTTAACTTTTGTATTACCCTTGTATGTGCAGTTATAAACTATGTCGGAGTAGAACTCCTTAAGCTTGTTATCGATATAATTATTTGTATCAAGCTCCAGGGTATCAAGATTCAAGTTTGCGACAAGTTCTTTTGGAAAGGTAGACTCTACAAGGTCTCTGAAGTTTTCCTTATCCCTTGTAATCTTTTTAAAAAGCCTGTCATGGGCCTTTGTTACTTCTGCTTTCATACTTATTACATACTGCAGAAAATTTGTGGTGCTTCAGTTTTTGAGGAATTTTTGGTATTTTTCGTATTTTTCGTAATTGAGGAAAGGCGGCAAGGCCGCCCTCCATTATTTATCCGGATAAAAGCTTTCAATCCCCGGATACATCATCTTTTTTATTGCGATTTTTTCGGGCAGTGTGAAATATTCGGCAGAACCTGTTGTAACGATCTTTTTTTTCTCATCAAGGATATCCACCTCGACTGTTGCAACATTGCGGTTAATTTCTTTTACACGGCCGCGAAGCTCTATCTTTCCGCGGTTGGTGTAAACCGGGCCTGAGTATTTCACATCAAGCCTGGTTGTATAACCCGCGGTTTTAAGCTTAACAAAAACAACCCAGGCTGCAAGCTCATCGATAAGGGTTGCGCGGATTCCTCCGTGAAGAATGTAATTGTAGCCCTGAAAATAGTCAGGAGCATCCCAGAGCGATACAATATCATCACCCTCTTCAAAGAATTCCATATGAAGTCCATGATCATTATGAGGCGAACATCCAAAACAGTTATAGTCCTCTTTACCGATAAACGGGTTATTAAGTTTGGTCATGGCCATGATACTACCCTTAGATGGGCTGTTTTTCAAGTATGCCTTTAAACAGCATTCTCCATTAAACGGTTGAGGCGTTTCACAAAGTCGGCAGGCTCTTTAAGCTGCTGACCCTCAACAAGCATTGCCTGCTCAAACAGCAGAAAGCTTACATCCTCAAAGACCGCATCATCACTTGTATCCTTCAGCTTCTTGACTATTGCGTGATCCGGGTTAATTTCAAGGATTGGCACAATATCAGGAAAATCAGACTGGCCCATTGCCCGCATCATCTGCTGCATCTGCATTGTCGGATCATTTTCATCTGCAACAATACAGGAGGGAGAGTCTGAAAGCCTTGAAGAGGCCTTAACCTCTTTAACCTTTTCGCCGAGAACGTCCTTTATCTTTTTAAGAACCGGCTCAAGATCCTTTTCCTTCTTCTCGTCCTCTTCAGTCTTAAGATCATCGGCAGAACCGCTCTTGTTAACGGCCTTGAGCTCAACATCCTTGTAGTTCATTATTGCAGGAGCTACAATCTCGTCAATCTCATCGTCCATTATCAGAACCTCAATACCCTTCTTTTTATAGGCCTCAAGCAGCGGAGAGTTCCGCAGTGTTTTTTCATTATCGCCGGTGATGTAGTAAATGGCCTTCTGGTCTTCCTTCATGCGCTCTTTGTAAGCGGCAAGGGTTGTCCAGCCTTCTTCCTCGGTTGATTTATAGCGGATAAGCTCAAGCAGGGCGTCACGGTTCGCAAAATCAGAGTAAAGGCCCTCTTTCAGCGGGCGGTTATACTGCTCAATAAATTCGATATATTTTTCCGGATTATTATCCGCAATCTTCTTAAACTCTCCAAGGACCTTCTTTACAGAGGCGCTCTTTATTGATTCAAGAACCCTGTTCTGCTGAAGGATCTCGCGGCTTACGTTAAGCGGAAGATCCTCTGAATCAATAATACCGCGCAGAAAGCGGAGATAAACCGGCATAAGCTCCTTTTCATCATCGGTAATAAATACACGTTTGATGTAAAGCTTCACACCCGGCCTGTAATCCGCCTGATACATATCAAAGGGCGCTTTTTTCGGAACATAGAAGAGGGTTGTATACTCCTGGGTTCCTTCAGCCTTTGTATGAAGATAGAGCAGCGGATCATCTGAATCATGCCCGATGGTTTTATAGAATTCATTATAGTCTTCATCAGTAAGATCAGACTTTGCCTTCTTCCAAAGGGCCGATGCCGCATTGATCTGCTCGATCTTATGTTCTTTTATTTCCTTGCGGTCATCACCCTCGCCTTCCCACCTGGAATCATCAAACTCAAGGTAGATTGGAAAGGCTATATGATCAGAGTATTTTTTTACAAGCTGTTCAATACTCCAGCGGTTTGTATACTCGTTTCCATTATCGTTGAGATGAAGCTCTACTGTTGTTCCCTGTGAGTCGCGCTCGGCCTCTTCAACGCTGTAGTTTGTGCGGCCGTCTGATTCCCACTTCCAGGCCTGATCCTCACCGGCCTTCTTTGTTGTTACAACAACCTTGTCCGCAACCATGAAGCATGAATAAAAACCCACACCGAACTGTCCAATAAGGTTTGAGTCCTTAACCGCGTCACCGGAAAGCTGGCTGAGAAAGTTTTTAGTTCCTGAGCGGGCTATTGTTCCGAGGTTTGAATCAAGATCCTCGGCATTCATTCCTATACCGTTATCTTTGACCGTCAATTTTTTGGCATCAGCATCAAAGCTGATATCAACACGCGGATCAAAATCAAGGTTCTTAAGCTCATCATCGGTAAGCGTAAGGTATTTCAGTTTATCAAGGGCGTCTGACGAATTTGAGACCAGCTCTCTGAGGAAGATCTCTTTATGTGAATACAGTGAGTGAATAATGAGATCTAGCAGCTGTGATATTTCCGTCTTGAATTTCTTTTTGGACATCTTCGGTCTCTCCTAAAGTAAGTTGTATGTGTAATGAGGAAATTTCAAAACCCGGTAAGTTTTGAAATAGTTTCCAATAATTTTAGAAAAATATAATAAAAATTCAGCAGGCCGGCAAACCTAAACCAATTATTTTTTCAGCAATCCCTGCTCCAAGCCTGCTGTGGCCTTCTGCTGTCAGATGCACCCCGTCAGCAGGGCTTAACTGAGCATACAGCCCCGCGTCCATAAATCCGCAGCCGTATTCATCTGCTATCCGGCAAAACTCTTCGGCAAGACCGGCAGAAACCTCCCTTGCATTTTGACCGTCAAGTTCAGAGAACTCACGCAGATCGAAGGCGGCCTCTGCCGGCAGGACGGCTGCCGCCGGTGCGGGGCTTATCAGCAAAACCTCAGGGGCGGCATAATCACGGCCTGAGCCGGAGCCCTGAATGATCTCTATAAGCCGGGCTATCCCGCGGCCTATTGAAAAGGGCGTATTCCGGAATGTATTCTTGCAGTCATTTGTTCCAAGCATAATTATAACAAGATCAAGCGGGGCATGAGAAAGCAGGCATAGCGGAAGAGCCTTCGCTCCGTTTCTGAACGGACTGAAGGGATCATCCCAGACCGTAGTACGGCCGTTGAGGCCCTCCGGAATAATGTTATAGCCGCTTCCGAGCCTTTCCTGAACAATGCTTGTCCACCGCTGTTCATAGGCAAAGCGCTCACCGTTTTCACCATTGTAACCCCAGGTATTTGAATCGCCGAAACAAAGAATATTTATCATAAACTGATGATATCACTAAACCGGCAGAAATGAAATGCCGGCATTAAACAGCCTTCACTGAATGGCCATAATCCACTTGATTTTTTATGCCGTTATCCATTATTCTCAACAAAGATATGGACGATGACCCCTTCCCTGAATCTATTTTTTATTATTACTTAAAAGCAACACCGCATCCGGAGTCAGTTTAGAATGTTGACAGAGTTTATCTTATTGGCATTGCTGCTGGTTCTTTCGGGCTGTTTTTCGGCCACTGAAACAGCCTTCACATCACTATCTGCGCCCCAGGTACGGCAGCTCAGCCTTAAAAACGGCCGCCGCGGCAGGCTGGTTAAACAGCTTGCGGAAAAACCCGACCGCCTGCTGACAACAATCCTGCTTGGCAACAACCTTGTAAACATTGCGGCCTCGGCACTTGCTACAAACATTACAATTGAGCTGTTCGGCAGCAATTTTATAGGGGCAATGACCGGTATACTCACATTGATCATCCTGATCTTTGCCGAATTGACACCAAAAAGGATAGCAATCGCGCTTAATGCTGAACTAAGTCTTACCTCGGCGATCCCTGTATGGATTTTGACAATAATTCTGAGACCAATAATCTTTCTTATCAGCTGGATCAGCTCTCTTATAACCCGTTTTATAATACCCAAAGAAAACAAAAGCTTCTCGCTGGAGGCTCTTCTGCATATGATGGGAGCGGCAACCGAGCAGGGATTGGTCGAAAAGTACGAGTCTGAAATGGTTAAAAGCGTTTTCAGGCTTAATGATGTATCGGTTCAGGCCATAATGACCCACAGAACCGATGTGTTCAGTCTTAATAAAAACATGGCCATTGAAGATGCCGTAAAAAAGATAAACGAAAAAGGTTTCTCACGAATCCCTGTTTACGATAAAGAGCCTGAAAACATTGTCGGAATCGTGCTGTCAAATGATGCCTTTTCTTCCCTTTTAGAAAACAGAGAAACATCAGAAAGGCTGAGACTTTCCGATATCATGCATAAACCGATATTCATACCGGCGACCCGCAAACTGCATGAACTGTTCTATCAGCTCAAAACAGAAACACTGAATATATCAATCATTCTTGATGAATACGGCGGACTGGCAGGAATCGTAACAAGAGAAGATATAATAGAGGAAATCCTTGGTGAACTCTATGATGAAAACGAAACCAACGGCCTTGACCGTATTCAAAAGATCGGCAAGGATCTTTGGCGGCTGGCCGGCGATACCTCACTTCACCAATTCAAGGATACATTTGAAATAGAGCTGCCCGAGACTGATTATGCCGAAACAATAGCAGGCTACATCCTTGAAGTGCTTGATAGAATTCCTTCCGCCGGAGACAGGATAAAAATAGACAGATACCTGCTTGAAATCGAAAAGACAAATAAAAATCGGATTATTTCCATTCTTTTAAGCAGTAAAGAAGATGACCTGCCTTAGATCATCTTTCAAAAATCTATCGATAAGAACTCAGCCTAATTGAAGATCTCCGTCTTTAAGAAAAACGACCTCGGTTCCATCCGGATAGACTGCCGTTACAGTAGGTTCTTTTACAAGACAGTCACAATGAATCAAGGCCTTTGCGTCCTCATCATAATTTGCTCCAATCGCGATATGGATAGTCCTATAGGCCTTTTCATCTCCTAACATATTTCCGACTATCCCTGCTGCCGGATTAAGCCCAATCCCCAGCTCGCCAAGGTTTCTGGCATTCTTTTTATATACCTCACCGGAACCTGAAGGAATTTTGCCTTCCTTTTCAAACTCAATGGCATTCTTCTCACCAAGCCGGATTGTTTCAAGCAGAAGCTCAGCACCCTTACCGCCCTTTATATCAGCAACAAAACCGTCAACAACCTTTATGTCTACAGGCTCTTTAAGCAGCATATCTCCATTATAAAGCGAAATGCTTCCGTCAAAAACAAGACGGCCGTTTGAAGTGCCCAACTCAGGAGAAATAAAGGTCTCTCCTGCCGGAAGGTTGCCGCCCGCACCGGGCGCAGAGAAGTCTCCATTATCAAGCATTGCCTTTCTGCCCTTAAGGCCTATCTTAAGATCAGTTCCGCCGGGACTGGTAATCGTAACATAATCCGCCCTGGTAAGAATTTCATCTACCGCGTCAGCCTCTTTCTTAAGCCTGTCATAGTCTATCGGTACGGTTTTCGCAAAAAGCTCCTTTGTTACCCCCGGAGACCAGAATGCACGGGTTTTGCCTGTCGCCATGAGATAATGAAAGGTATTATCTATACTCTTTCCATCTTCGGTTGTAAGCGGATTAATGATTGCCTTCTTATCCTTACCAAGCTTCTCATGACTCATCGAAATAAGAACATCGGGAGCGGCGCCAATTGCTCCAATTACCTCATCCGCGGCAAAATCAAGCTGCGTTTTAACCGGCTGAAACATCAGCACAGGCAGCCCTTCAGCCCTGAGTGCCGCGTCATAGAGAGCGTATGAGATCTCGGCCACATCACCGGCAGGGTTTGTAATTATCAAAACCCTTTCGCCGGGTTTAACCTTCAGTACATCTTTAACCGCAATATCTGCCGCTGAGGCAAGTTCACGATCCTGCTTTTTTATATCATTAAATAACTGCATATTCTGCATAATTTCCTCCGTAATTTATCCGCAAGTATACCCTCAGACTCCGGGATTGCCAAGACTGAAACAATCAAGTAATATTTGCCAATGAAGGATATTATCAATACAATTTTTGTAGGCCTTACGCTTTTAATTCTGATGATTCTGCTGACAGTCATGTTCATACCCTACCTGCTGCTTAGACTTTTCAGACTTGATAATCAGATTAACAGCTTTATGCATTTTTTAAGCTCAAGATGGGGGCGTTTCATCTTTGCGCTAAACCGTTCCAGGATGAATGTAAAAGGCCTTGATAACCTTCCTGATCATAAACGGATAATATACATAGGCAACCATCAAGGCTATGCCGACATCCCCTTCCTTATGGCTAATATGCCCACAACAATCGGTTTCTTTGCCAAAAAAGAACTCAGCAAGGTTCCGCTGCTTGGGCTGTGGATGAGGACAATTCACTGCATCTTTCTTGACAGGGGTAATTTCAGAAAGGCAATGCGTGATATTGAAGCCGGATTAAAAGAAGCTGCAGAAGGATACCCCAAGGTCATCTTTCCTGAAGGAACCCGCAGCCAATCCGAAAAGATGGCGCAGTTTAAAGAAGGAAGTATCCTGCTTGCTGCCAAGGCCGGCCTGACAATTGTTCCGGTAACGATAAACGGAACCTATAAGCTATATGAAGAAAAGAAAAAAATAACACCGGCTGATCTTGAGCTGACTGTCCACCCGGCTATTGATACGGCAGATATCAGCGATGAAGAAAAAAAACAGCTTAGGGACAAGCTCTGGACAACAATTGCCAGTGCGCTGCCCAACAAAGGGGAATGATAAAAAGCATCCGTGCTTTTTATCATTTTGCGGTTTGAGGCAAAGCCCCAAACTGCCGATCGAATGACCGCATCCGTGCGGTTTTTTAGGAGGAAAACATGAAACTTGTATGTCTTGATTTGGAAGGAGTACTTATTCCTGAAATATGGATCAACTTTGCAATTGATACAGGCATTGAAAAATTGAAAAAGACCACCAGGGACGAACCTGATTACGACAAGCTTATGAATTACAGACTTGATATTCTTGAAGAAAACAATCTAAAACTCCCTGACATTCAAAGGGTTATAGGAGCGATGGATCCTCTTCCGGGCGCGGTAGACTTCATCGAAGAACTGCGTTCAAAAACACAGGTTATCATTCTCTCCGATACATTCGATCAATTCGCGAAACCGCTTATGAAAAAGCTCGGCTGGCCCACCCTGTTCTGCAACAGCCTTCAGGTTGAAGCTGACGGAAAGATCTCCGGCTACAAGCTTAGACAGCAGGACGGAAAACGGAAGGCCGTTGAGGGCTTTCACTCAATGGGCATGAAGGTAGTATGCTCAGGCGACTCCTATAACGATCTTTCAATGATACGGAAGGCCGATGCAGGAATCCTTTTTACTCCGCCGGAAAGCATAATTAAAGAAAACCCCGACCTGCCGGTGGCCTTAAATTATTCAGAACTCATGTCTGAAATCGACTCAGCCCTCGAAAGAATATAAAAGTCATGGATATTAAGAAGGTTGAAGGCCTTATCCGGGAGCTGCTGATTGAAATCGGTGAGGATCCGGATCGTGAAGGGCTGGTAAAAACCCCCGAACGGGCGGCAAAATCATGGCAGTTTCTGACAAGCGGCTACCGCGGCGATCTCAAAAAGACAATAAACAATGCCGTCTTTGAATCAACATCAAATAATATGATCATCGTCAGAGACATAGAGGTATACAGCATGTGCGAGCATCACATGCTGCCTTTTTTCGGAAAATGCCATATCGGATATGTAGCCAGCGACAAGGTTATCGGCGTCAGCAAGCTTGCCCGGATAGTAGATCACTTTGCCAGACGCCTGCAGATACAGGAAAACCTTACTGAACAGGTTGCCGAAGCGGTAATGGAGACGGTAAAACCGGAGGGGGTAGGCGTTGTGATGGAGTGCAAGCATATGTGCATGATGATGCGCGGGGTTGAAAAACAGAACTCTGTAATGACAACATCATCCGTATTAGGCTCTTTCCGCAAGAAAGAGGCCACAAGGCTTGAGTTCCTTAATCTTATCCACGGCGCCCTGTAAAATATTAAGTAATAGCGATAGAAATGGTGAGCGTTTTAACTAAAAAATAGTATTCAGCTATTGCCTGCCAAAACCTTACTTTATTCCGGGCTCAAAGCCTGTGGGCAAACCTATCCATAAACCTTATTGCCTCGTTACCACAGGCGCCAAGAGACACCGCATTCAAAAGTGCATCAACCTGTTTTTCCTTAACCCTTGAGCCTGCAAGGATTGTCGCATTAGTACCGGCAAAGGCTTTGGGGTACATCGGTGTTGTCGGCCCGGTTACACTTACCTGCCGCGCACCGCTGCAGTACTCAAGAAGCTGATCTATTGTACCGTTAACACATGAAGTTCCGCTGACAATAACAACATCACAGTCCGGCAGCAGCCTATGTTCTGCCCAGTCAGGATAAAGCGCGGGATGGGGCAGCTTAAACGATCTCTCAAAGACACGAAGTTCAATATTACGCTTCTCAAGTTTTTTTACCAGCGGTGAAAAAAAGCCTACCATTCCGACAATATGACCATTCCGACAATATCACCATCCCTAATATCAACAGAGTCAATAATATCAGCGTTTTCGGGCGGCTGTACTTCGTCCCATGGGGCAAGGGCATTACATACTGCCAAGCCTATCGAAGAATACAGAAGGGAACGATCATCTGCTGCCCATTTAATCAGCTCTGTCAGCGGAATAGCTCCAGCTTCAACTACACCAAGATTCTTATCAATAATATGAAAGGGGTCATCCTGAAATCTGAACGATATGCCAACACTTCCATCTGATAATTCAGCCGCTGCATACCTGAGACCGATCTTAAGCCGTTTCAGGCTCTGTCTCCCTGAAACCGCGCGCTCCTGCGCCTGCTCTATTACCTTACCCACTATCATTTTATCTCTGGTTTTCTGAACCATTCTACCTCTCCTTTTCAAAACTTTCTGAGTTTTGAAGGCAGCTAAATAATAATAAGAATCACCTAATCAGAAAGAAAGATCAAGAAGCCGTTTTCCAAAAAGCCTGATTCCAATCAGGCCGATTGGCGCGGTAAAAACAATTGACAGAACAGCAAGAGCAAGAATTACCTCGCCCTCTGCAACCCCTGCATGAAGAGCAACTGAACCGAGGGCTGCCTGAACAGTGGCCTTCGGAAGGTAGGCTATAATACAGAAAATACGCTCCTTGCGGTTCAGCTTTGAGCCCAGGGTGGATATAAATACACCGAGCGAACGGAAAACCAGCCCTATTGATATTACCATAAGCCCCGTTAAACCGGCATCCACGGCCTTTGACAGGTCCACAGAGAGTCCTATCAGCACAAACAGGATTATTTCCGCAAAGATCCAGATCTTTTTAAGCTTTGAGGCAAGCTCATGAGCAATATATTCCGCACCCTCAAACAACACAAAGCCGACGGTCATAACACCAAGAAGGGCGGCAACATGCAGTCTGTCACCAAGCTGCACAAGCAGAACCCCAACCATTACAAGAACAAGTGTTTTTTCCGTTGCCCTCACATGCTCATGCCTTCGTCGGAAATATTTTACAAGAAGCCAGCCTACTATAGCACCGGATATTATACCGCCTGCTATTGAAACCGGAATAGAGATAATTGTCCGGGTAACATTCACACCGGCAGCCGAGGTAAGCCCCAAAAAAACAGAAAACAGGGTAATGGCAAAAACATCATCTACCGAAGCGCCGGCAAGAACAATTGACGGAACCTCATTCTTTTTACCATAACCCTGCTCAATCAAATCAAGCATTGAAGGAACAATTACTGCCGGTGATACGGCTGAAATCATAAATGCGGTAAGACCTGATACATACCAGTCAAAACCAAAAAAATGATGAAACAGAAAACTTAGGGCCGCGCCCTCAAAAAGACAGGGAACAAAGGCCATAAGAATTGCGGTCCGGCCGGCCTTTTGAAGGGTTTTCTTGCTTAAGCCAAGCCCCGCGCGGAGCAGTATTACAATAAGCGCAAGCGATTTAAGAAGGGGTTCAATCTCCCAAAGGCTGCCCGGCAGGTATTCGCCGAATAAACTTCCAACAGCAATACCGAAGACAACCATACCAAGAATATTAGGCAGCCTGATAATATTAAAAAGGCGCGAAAACAGCCAACCGCCAAGAAGAATAACCGCAAGTGTAAGATTAAGTGACATCTATCTCCAGTCTAATGTTGAAGAAACAACAAAGCCTCCATTTTTCATTACAGGCTTATTATACACCATAATGCTTCCATCCATCTGAACACATTGCCCGCCGGCTCCCTCTACAACAGCCTGTGCTGCGGCTGTGTCCCACTCCATTGTGGGCCCGTACTTCGGGTAAACATCAACAACCCCTTCAGCAACAAGACAGAACTTAAGGCTGCTGCCGGCCGTAATTATCTCAAACCCTCTGCAGCCCCGTCTCTCTGCTTCAGCACTGACCCAGCCGTCAAATTTACCGCTTTTATGCGATCGGCTCCCGGCCGCGGCCAGAATATCCCTGTCGCGCTTTATATCAAGCGGAAGCCTTTGAAGCCTGCTTAAATCAAGATCATCTGCGGCCGTTTTGAAGGCTCCAATATCCTTACCGCCGAAATAGAGAAGCCTCTTCACCGGCAGATACACAAAGCCTAAAACCGGCGCATTATTCTCTATCAGCGCGATATTAACCGTAAACTCTCCATTCTTTTTTACAAACTCCTTTGTGCCGTCCAGGGGATCCACAAGCCAGAAGTTCTTCCAATTTCGGCGCTCTTCAAATTGAGGAAGGGGCCCTTCTTCAGAAATTACCGGAAGTGCTGTGCCTTCATACTCAAGAGCTGATAACCCCTCTGTAATAATATCATTAGCGGCCTTGTCTGCTGCGGTAACCGGAGAACCGTCTTCTTTGGTTTCAACATCAAAACCTCCGGAATAAATATCCATTATGGCATCACCGGCAGCAAGCGAGATATCTGCAAGTTTTTTATAAAACCCTTTTTTTTCTATATCTAAATTCAGACTATTCTCCAATAGCCATATATTTACTGACTTTCTCAAGCTTGTTATTTACAAGCTCTAAAACAACATTAGGCAGACCGGCAGACTTGATGCTCTTTTGAAAATAGTCTTCAACAATTGCCCTGATATCTTCAATTGAGTGCAGCTTTTCAGCCGAAGCATCCAAAATTTCCTGAACCTCTTCAACACCCAGAATTTCTTTTTTCAGGAGACTCAGATTCTCCAAAAAGACATACTCAGTAATTTCATGTTTCTCAAGCCTCTGTTCAAGAACAGATTTACTGAATTCAAGATCGACAACAAGATCATCAAGCTCAATTTGAAGTATCTCAACATACTTCTTTATCTTTCTTTTCATAAATCCGCTTCCCATAAAATACTCCCCGCATTCAAGCTTGAAATTTCTTTATTCATTATAAAAATACTTTTCGCTAAAAGCAAGAAATGTTATTCTTATACAGAGGAAATATTTTGAAAAGATACGCGTCCTTCGGAAAATACTCTGCCCTATTACTAATAATTATCTTAATGATGCTTTTTACAACGAACCTCTCTGCTGACGGTATTACAATCATCAAACAGAATAAGCAGACCCTTTTGCTTGTTAATCAGAAAAAAATGCCGGACGAAGGATGGATCGAGCTAAACCTGAGCGGAAGCGGTATTATAAAACTCAAAGAAGAAAATAAAACCGCAGAATTGCGCTTTTCAGCGGGTAATAAGCCGGTAAAAATTCAGCTTCACCAAAGCCTCACAGGGCAAAAACCTCAAAAAATAATCCTTACCGGCACCGACAAAAACTTTGACCTTTTCTCTGCAAAGATCAAAACAGCAGAAGGCCGGCCTGCCGAAGCGGATATCGGGCAAATAATTTTTTCCGCCTTCGATAGAACAAAAAACGGCGGATGGAATGTGTATAAATGGAATTTAATACCGGAGGTCCTTATTTTTGACACTGCCGATTATGAGATACAGGCCCGGCTTTTTAAGCGGCTGGCATTCTTTGTCGAAAAAACCGGATATGTCGGAAAGCTCGTCACAAATACCGATCTTGAAGGCAAACACGGCTGGAACGCCCATGATTACAAGGCGGAGGATCTGGCCGCCTTTTTCACAAAGGCGGATGAAACAGCCTTTCAACTAAACCCTGATGAATATGAACTTAAATCACTTCTTCTTGATGCGGGAATAATACTGGCCTCAGACGGAAAATACAGCGCGGGCAGGGGTGCTGTACTGTCTGTATCACGCCAGACAAAACCAAACTGGCGTTACAGGTTTTTGACCCATGAATGTCTGCACGCAATATTTTTCACCAATAATGATTTTAAAGACGAAATATACGGTATTTTTGCCGGACTGGAGCCGGAAGAGGTTGACTTCTGGAAGCATCTTCTTGACTACAGACAGTATGATGTCGAAAACTACTACCTGCTGGTTAATGAATTTATGGCATACAGCCTTCAGCAGCCGGTTGAAGAGATAGATGAATACTTTAAGGGCTTTTTATACAAACGCATGATCGCGGCAAGGCCATGGGAAAAACCATTTGTAGAGGCCTTCGATGCCGATTTTCCCGAATCGTTCACAAAAACAGTAAAAAAACTTGAAGCCGTTCTATATGAACATACAGGCCGCATAGCCGGACATCTTGCAAACCTGTATCCAATAGAGATAAAAGGGAATTTTTTTGATCTTTTTCCCACAATAAATAACAAAATTTAACAAAAATCCTTATAATACAATAGCATAGGAAGGAAAAGGCTAGTTGAATCAGAACAAAACATGGATACCAGCTCGAAAATCTCATCTCCGATATTATGACGGTATCCCTGTATACTACAGAACACCTAAAGGTAATATATCTCTTTATAAGCCTGCAGGGATGCCTTTTACACATGAGAGTCTGAAATCAAAGTTTTCGATAGACGAATTTTTTATTCACCCTGATAACCGCCTTGAAAGTATTGCGGCAACACAAAAAGGCTTCAACTCTGAGCTTAAAGAAAATATATCAAAAGCAAATATTGATTATGTCAAAACATCACTTGTAGGTACTATTGAAGAAACATTATCATCACCAAGATCAGGAGGCTTAAAAGAAACCCCGCAGACAGTAAATTCGGTTGTAGAAGGTTTTTCAGCAAAACCCAATGTGATCAAGAGCCTTGCAAAAATGTCATTTAATGATTATACAACAGCCATACACTCGGTGAATGTTATGGCATTGACCATATCTTACTGTTATTACACAGCGCTTGGTGAAAAAGAAACAAAACAACTGGCAATGGCAGCCCTTCTCCATGACGTCGGGAAAACAGAGATTCCTTCCAGCCTGCTTAAGGCATCAAGAAAACTCTCGGATGAAGAGTTTGAAATCATTAAATCACATACAACCCATGGCTATGAAATTCTAAAACTATATAAGGATGATGAGATAAAGGATATTGCAACAGCCTGCATAGATCATCATGAGAAACTTGACGGCTCAGGTTACCCCAACGGAAAAAAAGATATCTCATATATCGGAAGAGTATTGGCAGTAATAGACTGTTACGAAGCAATAACAAATGATGACAGACCTTACCGTACGTCTCTCAGACCGATAGACGCACTTAGACTGATAAAAAAGGAAGTAGATCAGGGCAAGCTTGATAAAAAAATATTCCGCGATTTTGCCTACAGTCTCACTAATTTTAAAAAAGCTAAAAGGCTCCAAGCTGGCAGCTATTAATATTTATTCCAAGACCGTCACAGACAGCTGCAGCCTCAATCTTACTGAACCCGGAGGCTTCTGCGGCTGCCCATAGAGAACTGCAGCTGATGCCCTCTTCGTCTGAGGCAGCCTTTACCGCTTCGATAAGGGCGGAAGAATCCTTCGGTTCCTTCATCTCAGCCTTTCCGTGATTTACCTCCGGATCAGCACCTTTATGCCCGAAGAGTCCTAACTGACAACCCTTTATTCTCACCTCAAGAAGATCAAGTGTCTGACCAACCACGGATGGGCTGACCCCGGCCTCGCGCGCCGCCTCATGGGCATCCTTGCAGGTGATCCTTCCGTTTTTAACCCTTTTATTAACAGCCTCTGCTGCTGCTTTATTCAGCACTGTTCCTTCCGGATGTTTACCTGCGTAATGTCCGGCATCCTCATGCATATCCGCCTCCACCTGGATTAAAGTTCACTATTTCACAAGAGCAGAAATTTCTTTAAAAGCCGGGCTGGCAGAATCTCTGCATAATTCAAAAAGAAGGCTTTCAAAACAGCTTGGAAGCACACTCTCCCACTCCCATCGTTTAATCCCTGCCTGATAATCTTCGTTCTTTCTTGAAGAAATACAATCCAGAACAGGAACAGGATTGTATCCGGCAGCCTTCAGATCAACAATTGTCTGGGTTACACAAACATGCCCCTCTATTCCGGTAATAATTACCGTCCTCCTGCCCGATGCGTCAAGTTTATTACGAAACTCCTCACAATCCATCGCGCTGAATGAAGACTTTTCGATAAACGGAAGCTCTTCCGGATTAGCGTACCCGAAGGCCTCTGATATTTCTTTATTAGTAAACCCAAGCCCCTTTGTATACTGCTGAGTTACTATTGAGGGTACACCAAGCGCGTTAAGACCGCCTATAAGCCTTACAGCCTTTTTAACAAGTGCTTCATGGTTAAACATATGCGGCAACAATCTGTCCTGAAAATCAATTGCAGCATGTATGCTGTCATCTACTGTTATTCTCATAATTCCTCACTATATTTTCTGTAAAGTCCCCTGAACTGATCATAGGTAAGCGCCAGCTTCTCTGCCGCAGCCCTCTGATTGTTTCTGCTTTCTTTCAGGGCTCGTTTCAGATATTCTATCTCAATTTCACGTATATTTCTACGGAAGTCGGAAAGCTTCGGCAGAACAGATACCGCGTTTTCAACAAAATCATCCCCGTCTGATTTACCCCTATCCAATTGCACTGATGTAATAAACGAGCCCTCAAGCTCCTGATGCTCAATCGGCTTAAAGGGGTTCTTAAACGGATCAATTGTAAGTTCATCTATACTGCTGTCATCAGACCTATATACAGCCCGCTCAATAACATTCTTCAGCTCACGAATGTTACCGGGCCAGGGGTACTTATCTATTATTGATCTTACGTTATCGGAAAAAACAGGTACATCACTGCGGCCAAGCTCAGAAGACATACGTACAGCAAAATATTCGGCAAGCAGCATTTTATCAATACCGCGCTCTCTAAGGGGCGGAAGAAACAGGACTTCAAAAGAGAGCCGATCCAGCAAATCCCGTTTGAACTTGTTCTGTTCGCAAAGCTCAGGCATATCCTGATTGGTCGCCGCTACAATACGGACATCGACCTCAACAGTGGTAGAACTGCCTACAGGCTCAAAGCTGCCGTATTCGACAACCCGGAGAATCTTTTCCTGCACCTCGATGGGTATCAACCCCATCTCATCAAGAAAAAGGGTTCCGCCATCAGCTTCTTCAAATCTTCCCTTTCGGGCCTTTCCGGCACCTGTATAGGCACCGGCACTATGCCCGAAGAGTTCAGTCTCAATCAGCGAAGGCGGCAGAGCCGCACAGTTTAAGGCTATGAAAGGGGCCTCCCAGCGCCCGGAAAGATAATGCAGTCTTGAAGCAGCAAGCTCCTTTCCGGTTCCCCTCTCGCCTATAATCATTACAGGTCTGTTTATTGCAGCCGCCCGGCTGAGTTCTGACTGAAAATTAAGAAAAATTTCTGATTCTCCCAGAGCTTCGCGTTCGACGAATTCGGGGAATTTCATTTAGGTATAAATTACCATATTATGGTTATTTTGACCAGTATTATTTTTAAAATTTGGTAAATTTTGCCTATATTTTTGGTAAATTTCACCTCAGCCCCCTCAAAACACTGCTTTTTATAAATTGGCACGGTTCATGCTTATATATAAACAAACACGATTAATGGAGTATTAAAATGGGAGTATTTACAAGATTTAGAGACATTATTAACTCAAATATCAACTCAATGCTGGACAAGGCCGAAGATCCTGAAAAAATGATAAACCTTATGATCCGCGAAATGGAAGACACCCTCGTAGAGCTTAAAACATCATGCGCCGCAACAATAGCCGACAAGGAAAAAATCAAGCGGGAAAGCATCTTGCTTAAAGAAAAGCTCGACCGCTGGGACGGCAGGGCAAGACTGGCCGTTGAGAAGGGCCGCGACGATCTTGCCCGTGAGGCTCTTTTAGAGAAAAAATCCTGCTCCAATCAATATGAGCTTATTGAGGACGATCTAAGCCGGATTGATGCAATAATCGGCGAAAGTAAAGCCAATATTCTCCAGCTTGAGGAAAAACTGGAGACAGTTAAGCAAAAAAGACGTATACTAATAAAGAGAAGCATTCATGCAAAAGAAAAGATGAAGGCTCGGGAATCAATGCGAAATGCCTCAAGCCTTGATGCGGCTATAAGATTTGAAGAACTTGAAGGAAGGATTGAGCGCATGGAGGCCGATGCCGAAATGGCCGGCGGTCCACTTAACCAGAACGAAAATGAGTTCGCAAGAATGGAACATGAGACCGAGATAGAGGATGAACTTGAGGCCCTCAAAAAAAACATGAAAAAGGAAAGTGATAACTAATATGACATATTCACATAGAAAATTTTACAGATCCAGAAACGGCAAGATACTGGGAATCTGCCAGGGACTTGCCGACTGGCGAGACATACCGGTTGGCATGGTAAGGCTGATCTTTATAATAATCTGCTTTGTCACAGCCTTCGCGCCCTGCATAATCATCTATCTAATAGCGGGATTGATTTTCCCGGCAGAACCGCGGGGATATGGAAACAGGGGCTGGCATTCTGAAAATGAAAACAGATCAGACTCTTTTGACAGAAGCAAAGACTGGGATAAAGAAAGCGACTGGGACCGCAGGTTCCACAGCAAAAAATAAAAGGGCCCGCCGAGGGCCCCCTAATTATTTCAACTAATAATACAGATTTATATACCGAATTTGGTCTTAAGACCTACCATCAGCACTCCGCCATCGGAGACAGATGCAAAAGCTCCCCCTCCAGCTGAATTATTTGCCAGCCAGTCAACATAGACACCGAGGGCAGAGAACATAGCGCCTTTCTTTACCAGAACGTCATAGCCTAAACCCACACCAAAACCAAGGCTGTTATAAACACTTCCGGCGTAAACCGAGGCATAGAGGTTATCCATCGGTGACGCGGTTATACTAACAAGCTCGGTGTTTGTAAAGAATTTAAACCCAGCTGAGAATGACTTATTCAGCTGAAAATCAACACCAAAGGGGAATTCAACATCATTAGTCTCTGTTGTAAAGTCATGATAAAACATGCTTCCTACATTAAATGTAAAAATCTGCGGTGTTTCCGCGATAACAGGGGCAAAACCTAAACACAATAAAACAAGCAGTATAAGAATAAATTTTTTCATAAAAATCTCCTATAAATACCTGCATGGAGGCAGGTATTTGTGTATAAGATTTGAAGCAGAACTTCAAACTATTAAATGACAAAAAACATGGCTGCTTTTTATCATTCTTCCTTCACAGACTTATTTTAGATACCGGCCTTGGCTCTTAAACCGACAGCAATAACGCCTCCATCCGAAATAGAGCCGTAAGTTCCTGAAGCAGAATTATTTGCAAGCCAGTCCAGATAAACACCGAGGGCTGCAAAAAGACCAGTGTTGTTTACAATAAAGTCATAGCCAGCACCAATACCGAAGGCAACATTGTTTGCACCACCAACAAAATGATTACCGGTGTACAGTGAGGCGTAGAGGTTGTTAATTGGCGACACGCTTACATTAACCAGCTGCATTCCCTTAGACAAGGCAGCACCTGCTGAAAACATATCATTCAGCTGAAACTGAAGGCCTACTCCATTTATAACCATGCTAGTACCTGATCCAATCTCATAGGAATACATTCCACCAACACTAACCGAGAAATACTTGGGTGATTCAGCAGCTACAGTGCCGACAGCCAAGCAGGCAAGAAGAAGAAATAATACCAGTTTTTTCATATAAAACTCCTTATTGTATTTTGCAGTAAATTCTACACTGAAAAAATTTTTTTTCAAGCTTTTTTTGATAATTTCTTAATTAATATTTTCCATTTTTTCAAGATTCATATTAACCTGCTCAAGCTTCTGCCTGAGGCTTTCGATGGTTTTTTCGATACGCTTTTTTTCTTTTAACAGCTTGGTCCGCGGATCCTGCTCTTCCGGGTTCTTAATCCTGAATTTTGCGGTATCCCTGCTTTCTCCCGACATAAGAATTGACTGAAGCTGCTGCCGGTTATCAGCATCAGCAACCGAGGCAACAAGTTTCATGTTTTCATAGCCGAGTGAGGCCGGCAGATCATAGGTATTTGCCTTCATCAGGGTGCGGGCCGTTGATGTATCAAACTGCAGAACCCGCTCAATATAGTCCTCAAAGCGGTAGCCCTTCTTTTCGCAGAGGGCCTGAGCCTGTAAAAAGGCCTCACCAAGCCTGCGGGCAAGCTCTCCCTGGGGGCCAATCATATTCTTTTTGATCATCTCGGTAAGAACCGAAAACTCCTGATCAGCCTCAAACACATTCTGGATAAACCCCTTCTGCTCAGCAAGGTTCAGAAGGCTATGAAAGATACGCCTGAATTCTATTGTATGGGCACGCAGACCAACCGGCACAGGCGATTTTGTTATGTGAACATGGTGGGCAAACTCATGAACTGCTGTATAGATCAGCAGCTGCTGGTTAGCGAAGTTTTTATTGTGGATAATTATCTCTCTGGTATCGGGATGATAGAGCCCGTTTACCTTCCTGCTTTCCTTACCTGAAAAAATAACAAAAAACTCTTCAACATCCTCGTCTAATTGAAGAAGTATTTCCTTTACCTGATCCTGATTCATGAGCAAAAGATTATTTCAATTTAGAAGATAACGCAATACTATTTTAAAAGTTGCTTTGGAGTATTTTTGATAATAAAACATTAAATAACTATACAATAAAAATTTATCAAAAATACTCCATCTACATTCAAAGTAGAAATTTCAAAACTTCCTGAGTTTTGAAATTTCCTATTTTAAAAGCCTTATTCCGTCTTCTTCAATTATTATCTTTTTTTCCTTATACAGTCCGCCTATTGTCTTTTTAAAAACCTTCTTGCTCATCAACAGCTGATTCTTTATTGCGTCGGAACTGCTTTTATCATGGAGCGGAAGAAAACCGCCTGACGCGGCAAGGGCACCGAGAATAATATCCCTGGCATCCTTTGTAGCAGCTCTGAAGCCCTGAGGCTGAAGTGCCGCATCAATAAGTCCGTCATCCCTGATTTTTTTGATATAACCGGTATGCTTTTCTCCGATCTTCAGATCTTCAAAGATCTCGTTACGGTACAGCATCCCTGAATACCTGCCGTTAACAATGACCCTTGCGCCGAGCTTTGAAAAACCGTAAACAATAAGCTCTACCTCTGTATTAAGACCCATCTTTTCTTCCGCGCCGGCGGGAAGTTTTTCAAACTCATCATCAAAGCGGCAGGTTCCAATTACCCCATCACCTGAATAATCATTGATGATCTTTACAACAGCCAAATCACCGGGCTCCAATTCTGCCCGTATATTTCTTGAAGGCACAAAAAGGTCTTTCTGCAGTCCCCAGTCAAGGAACATTCCAAACGGAGTTACTTCAGTAACCTCAAGGGCCGCAAAATCACCAAGCACGGCATAGGGACAGGCTGTTGTTGCACGGTATTCTTCAGCAGAGGTGTTATATACAAAGACCTCTATTTCATCACCCTTTTTGGCCCCCTCGGGCAGCTCATACGGAGGCAGAAACACATCACGTTCTCCGCCAAGATCGATAAAACAGGCCTTTTCGGTCAGCAGCACTATCTTGCCGCGGTTATATCTTCCAATTTTCATCGTTTTATTATACAGCGGTATTCAAAAAGTTAACACAAGAAGCGAAAGAAGTTTTATAATTGGGTATAATTATTGGAATAAGCGGAGTTTTTAATGAACAAAAAACTGTTATCGGCAATTATAATAGCTGCATTAATGCTGGCATCCTGCAAAACACTCTTCACAAAAGAAGGAACCCTTCTTTCACAGGCAAAGAATGACGAAAACAAACAAGACTATCATTCCGCGGTACTCAAAGCCGCAGAGGCTATAGTAATAGACAGTAAATATCAGGACGCAATATCGTTTTTGATAGATATCTACCCACAGGCAAACAGCTATTATAAGCTTAAAATTAAACAAAGCCTTTCTGAAAACAGTGAATTTGACACAATTGCCGAGTATTATAAATATCTCAAAGACATCAACGAAACCGTCAGCACACTTCCGCCTGTAATAAATCCGGAAACAAAGATGGTTCATGTTTTCCAATATACCGACTATAAAAACCAGCTCATGGAAGCCCGGAAACTTGCGGCCGAAGGCCACTACCAAAGAGGATTAATCCTGTTCAGCCGGGAAGGAAGAGAAAACGCAAAAAAGGCCGCAAAAGAGTTTGAACAGACACTGAGCCTTGTTCCGGGCTATAAAAACGCGGAGGATAAACTATTAGAGGCATCAGAATCCGCGCTGCAGGTGGTTTTATTTATGCCGTTTACAAATAATACATGGAATATTCCGAATAAACAATTTCAGGAAATTCTGTTAAATACTGCAATAACCGGACTAATAGAAAATAAAGAAGTCATGAAATTTACAAAAATATCCGATCGCAGCAGGCTGAAACAGCTATACGGCGAAAAGAAAAACACAGAGATTGCGGAGCTTCTTAAATCAAACATCATCATAGAAGGAAGCATAGATTCAGCTATTCTTAACGGTCCGGAGACCTCAGTACACCGATATCACCGAATAAAAAAAAGAGAGGCCGGGGACGGAAATGAAGAAACTCAAACCCCTTATGAAAATGATTTGTTCGAAAGCTTCTTTTTAAGAGACAAAAATTCATTCTATGCGAAAGTCTTTCTTTATATAAAATCCATTACATTTGAAATCCACATTTCATACAGAGCTGTTGATATTGAAACAGGAATGATTATAAAGAGTGATACAATAAGCATTTATTCTGAAGACAGCTGCGAATGGGCTGAATGGAGCGGCAGCGAAGAGGCCCTTACCGGTTCAGACAAGGAATTGATAAACAACTATGAAAGAAGCGTGATGTCAGCAAATCAAATCACCTCTCTTGCGGCAGAAGAAGCCGGAAAAAGGATTGCGGAAGAGCTTGCTTCTATTCTGAAATAAAAACAAAAAAAACTTACTTTTATATAATAATTTTACTATAATAAATTCAGATGATTTTAAACAAAATAGAAAGAAAGCCCCTGACTTACACAGTATTTTTCTCGATATTTTTCTCTGGGCTAATTATAATCTCGATTATTGCCGTATCCATAAGTCTTGATGCTTCAAAAAGGGGTATAATCAGCAAATTCAGTCAGTATGCCGTATATCAGCTTGATATTCAAAAACGCCTGATGGTTGCTCATTCCAGCACGATACAGACCGATATTCATTTTCTGACAAAACTGAATGAGCTTCAAAGATACAAGGAAGAAAAAAATGAAGAAGACAGAAAGGCAATTGAAAAAGAGTTTCTTGAATTCATAAAAAGTACGGATAATTATGATCAGCTTAGATTTATTGATGAAACCGGAATGGAGGTAATAAGGGTAGACTATAACAACGGAAACCCGAAGACCGTACCTCAGGACAAACTTCAGAACAAGGACTCAAGATATTATTTTAAAGAAACAATAAAGATCCCCAAGGGTTACATCTATGTTTCACCATTTGATCTCAATATTGAACATAATAAGATTGAACAGCCTTTAAAACCAATGATCAGATTCGGTACACCAATATACAGTTCGGAAGGTTCATTGAAAGGAATTATAATACTCAATTTTTTTGGTTCAAAAATTCTTCAGCACCTTGCTGTAGGAGATTCAAAAAATCCGGGGAAATTTTCATTGCTTAACGCCGGGGGATACTGGCTGTTTAACAATAATCCGGATGAAGAATGGGGTTTCATGTATCCAGACAAAAAAGATTTAACACTTTCTAAAAAGAACCCCGAACTATGGTCTTCAATAAGGTTTTCAGAAAACTTTCAACAACTCCATGATGACGCAATATATACCTCATCAACTGTAGATATCTGCCCGGGTATTCATGTAAAGGTCTGTCCGGAGAACCTTTATCTTATGAATACGATTAATCTGGAAGAAATAGGCATCAGTCAGGAACAGCAAAGAAGTAAATTCAACAGGCTCATTTTGATATCTGCCGTAATATGCGCAACCATATCAATTCTGCTGACAATCTTTGTTATTCAAAGATATGAGTACCGTGAACGGCTTAAAACAATGGCCCTATACGATCACCTTACCGGACTGCCCAACCGTCAGCTGATTGAGGCCCGCGGCCTGATGACCCTTGAGCTGTCAAAACGCAATAAAAACATGTATGTTGTGATGTTTATAGATCTGGACGGTTTTAAAGAGGTAAACGACACCCTTGGCCATAAGGCCGGCGACCAGCTTCTCAAAGAAGCCGGCCATATTCTTGAAAGATCCATACGCAGCTCTGATACCGCCTCAAGATTCGGAGGCGATGAGTTTATAGTACTTCTGTCACAGATTAACTCTGAACACGATTCCGGGGCTGTCGCAAGAAAGATCCTTGACGGCCTTTCAAAGGATTTTACGATCTCTGGAAAATTTGTAAGCATCAGTGCAAGTATAGGGGTTGCCGCTGTAAGACCTACCGCAAATGCCTCATTCAATGAGGTTCTTATGGCTGCCGATGCGGCAATGTACGATGTAAAGAATTCAGGCAAGAATAATTATAAGATTGTAACTCTCTAAATTATCCCGTGAAAAATCCGGAGAATAGATAGATATAATGTGCCGAAACACCTGCCGCAAGACCGCCTATTGTGTGAGACAGGATTGCCTTGGATGTTAAATTTCTATACCCGAGAGAATCCATCATTGCAATATGGGTCGACAAATAGCCTGACCAGCACATTCCGATTGCGGTAAATACAGCAATATCTCCCCCCGCGGCCAACCCTTCCGAGACAAATCTAGGAACCAAAGCAAGCGCGGCACCTACAGCTCCGAGCGCGGTTATAGGAAACGCAATCGCGTCAGGCGAAGAAAATCCAAAAAGAATCTTCATCGGGTAATAGAGAACCTTTCCCAGCAGCGGCAGCAGCGGCACACCCTGAAAAGCGGAACCGTCATAGCCCTCAGGCCCCGGACCGAAGGTAAGCATCAGAACAAGCGTACATATTACAAGAACTCCCGGAACAATCTGAAAACCAATATCAAGACCGTTTTTTCCACCCTCAAGCAGTGAGCTTAGAAGCCTTTGAAATAGATTACCCTCCCTGATCTTGCGGCCTATAGGCTTCATCGTCATCTTTCTGCCCGGACCATGATCCGCGGCAACACCGAACTCCTTTCTTGTAAACCTCAGCATTATACGCGTAGAAACTATCGATCCGATTACCGCCCCTATATTTCCGATAAAGGCTTCACGAAAAAACCCTTGTGCCATCATGAATGCCGTAACAATAAGCCCCATACCGAAGGCCGTTCCAAAATTCGCAAGGGCCGGCTTCTGATAATCTTCAAAGTTTTCAATAAATGATTCATCCTTTGACAGCGCAATTATCGCGGGATTATCCGAAATATATGTTGATAATGCCCCTATTGCGGATACACCCGGCATCCTCCAGATCAGCCTTACAACCGGAGCAAGTATCCAGTTAAGAAGTTCAAGAATTCCAAACTCGGCAAGAAAGCTGCCGAAGGCCCCGGAGAGAACGGTGATAGCCATTATAAAAAAGACTGTATTTAAAAGCAGATCGTGGGCGGTTGCCATAAGTGTTGAAAAGAAATTAGATAGTCCCATTTCAAAACTGAAAAAAACTAAAGCGCCCACCAATGCAAGCAGAAGCAAAACCGTTTGTACACCAAAAGCCTTTTTTATTACCATAACAATCCTCCGGAAACTTTATATACTTCTATAGACCAGCCTGTCTATAATAATTTTAAAGTTATCGGATAAAGACTGTTTTAAGACCTGAAACAGCTTGCTTAGGGCAGTTTTTAGTATTAAATTTATAAATAATTATGAAATATGATATTGCCATAATCGGAGCAGGTGTAAGCGGGGCCTCAATTGCAAGAAAGCTTTCACAGTATAATCTGAAAACCATCCTCCTCGAAAAGGAAGCCGATGTTTCTTTCGGAACATCAAAGGCAAACTCGGGAATAATTCACGGAGGCTTTCATACAAATATTAAATACCTCAAATCACGCCTTGAAATTCAGGGAAACCTGATGTTCGACGCGCTTCAGCGTGAACTGGGTTTTCCATTCAGAAGATGCGGCGTAATTGTAGCGGCCTTCCGCGAAGAAGAGCTGAAACATATACAGACCCTATACAGACAGGGTGTTGAAAACGGCGTAATCGGAATAGAGATCTGCAGCCGCGAGCGTATCCTTGATATTGAACCCAAGCTGAATCCCGATGTAATAGGCGGCCTTCACGCGCCCAACGGCGGCATAATAGAACCCTACCGCTTTGTGTTTTCACTTGTCGAGTCGGCGATGAAAAACGGGGTAGAGCTTGAAACAAACTTCAGGGTTGACGCTGCAGAGCAGAAAGGCGGGTACTGGACAGTCTCTGCCGCCGGCGGACAAAGCATTGAAGCAAAATACGTAATCAACGCCGCCGGATTATACGCTGACCGGATATCAGAGATATTCGGGGCCGAGACATTCAGGATCATACCCCGCAAGGGAGAAGAGTACCTTCTTGACAGAATGTCTCCAGCCTACCCTAATAAGGTAATCTTTCCTGTTCCTCACGGAAAAACAAAGGGAACCCTCGTAATCCCCACGGTAGAGGGAACAATGATGGTTGGGCCCACCGCTGAAGAGATCGAAGACAAAGAGGATCTTACAACAAACCGCGAAAACCTCCGGCAAATTTTTGAGTTTTCAAGACGCATGGTTCCTTCAATATCTGAAAGGGATATAATTACATCCTTCGCGGGACTTCGTCCGGCCCTTGAGTCGGGTGACTTTTATATTGACAACTCAAAAAAGGCAGAAAATTTTATCCAGGTAGCTGGAATTCAGTCTCCGGGACTCACAGCCTCTCCGGCAATAGGAGATTATGTAAAAGACCTTCTAAAAAAGGCCGGCTGTGAACTTGTTGAAAAACGAGACTGGGATCCGCTGATAGCAAAGGTTCCCCGGATGCGGAACCTTTCTCATTATGAATCAGAAAAAATTGTTGAAGATAACCCAAAATTCGGTAATATCGTATGCCGCTGTGAGAAGGTTTCGGAAGCAGAGATCGTCGAGGCAGTGCGCCGCGGACATACAACAATTGACGGTGTAAAGTTCTTTACAAGAATGGGAATGGGACGCTGCCAGGGGGGCTTCTGCACCTATAAGGCAATAAAAATTATAATGCGCGAAACCGGTCTTTCATACAACGAGGTTACAAAGCGCGGCGAAAACAGTGAATTGCTGATGAGAAAACTATGATTGGAAGGCTGTAAAGTATGAAAGAATATATATTTGATTGTGCCGTTATCGGAGGCGGAGCAGCAGGCATGGCCGCGGCACTTGAAGTAGAAAAAGAAGGATTCAGCACTGCAATTGTTGAGCGGGAAGAATACCTCGGAGGAATACTGCTTCAGTGTATTCACAATGGATTCGGCCTTCATGAGCTTAAAGAAGAGTTAACCGGCCCAGAATATGCCGAACATTTTGCGGAGAGGGTAAAACACTCATCAATAAAACTCTTTCTTGAATCAACAGTTATGGAGATGTCAGAAACCGCTGAAACAGTAAGGAACAACTCTGAGCATGGCCACAAGCTCTACTGCTACTCATCAGTACACGGTGTTTTTGTTATCAGGTCCCGCACAGTAATTCTCGCGATGGGCTGCCGCGAGCGCAACAGAGGCAACCTGGGGATTCCCGGAACCCGCCCTTCAGGAATAATGACAGCGGGGCTTGCTCAAAGGCTTGTAAACATAGACGGATACGTACCCGGAAAGGATATAGTCATAATCGGTTCGGGCGATATAGGTCTGATCATGGCCCGCAGAATGACATGGAGCGGCTGCAGGGTGCATGCCGTAATAGAGATTCAGCCATACCCATCCGGCATAACCCGTAATATTGTCCAATGCCTTAAAGACTTCGACATCCCCCTGTATCTTAACCATGTTGTAAGTGAAATCCGCGGCAAAGACAGAATAGAATCAATAGTTGTAACACCAAATAAAGACGGTATTCCTGATGAAGAAGCAAAATTCGAGCTTAAATGCGACACCCTCCTGCTGTCAGTAGGCCTTGTACCGGAGAACGAGCTTTCTAAAAAGGCAGGAATAGATCTGAACCCACAGGTAAACGGCCCCTTTGTTGACAGTCACCTGATGACCAATAAGGCTGGAATTTTTGCCTGCGGAAACGGCCTCCACGTCCATGATCTGGTCGATTATGTATCTGCAGAATCACGCTCAGCCGGAGCCAACGCGGTTAAATATCTGCAGTCAAAACTGACAGCAAAACAGTATCCGGTAAAATCAGGTTCAAATGTCAGATACGTGGTACCGCAGAAATTCAACTTTGAGTCAGAAAACAACTTTTACATGAGATCGATGATTGTCAAAAATAACGCAAAGGTTGAGGTAAAATCAGGCAATACTCTTATAAAAACATTGAATCTGAATCATATTCAGCCTTCAGAGATGATAAGCCTTAGGCTTAAGAAAGATGATCTGTCAAAGATATCGGAAGCAGCCGATTCGCAGCTTGAAATATCAATCATATAAAGAGGTTACCGATGGCGATAGAAAAAGATTATATATGCATATCATGCCCCATAGGCTGCCGCCTTAAACTGACCGCCCCGGATAAAAAAGCGGCAAAGGAAGACCTTGCTGTAAGCGGAAATAAGTGCAAGAGGGGAAAGGCCTATGCAATTGAAGAGTTCTCGGAACCAAAACGTGTAGTAACAGCAACATGCAGGATAGGACTTGAAAACCTTGAGCGCCTTCCGGTAAAAACAAGCTCGGCAATCCCTAAAGAATATATCAAACCTCTGCTTGAAGAAATATACAAACTGAAACTCAGCAGGCCTGTCAAACGCGGTGATGTTGTGATTAAAAACTTTAAAAAAACCGGTGTGGATGTAATAGCATCACGCTCAGTCTGAAACAACACCCTCAGCACGCTCTTTCAGATAGCTTGAAAAGGATATCTTAGGTACACCCTTTGCAGGCTTTGCCTTAACAGTCATCTCCTCGCCCGTTGCCGGATGTTTGACAACCCTTGGCTTTTGAGCCTCTCTTGTTTTTATTGAAAACCTTCCAAGCCGTCCGAACGGAACCGACTCGCCCATCAGCATACCTGTTTCGATAAGTGTCATAAAATCATCAATTATCAGCCTCGCTTCCTGACCTGTAAGACCGTGCTTCTTGGCTATAAACCTTGTCATGGACTTCATCGTAAATTGATCTGGAACCGTTTTTGCGTCAAGCTGAAGACTTTGATTATACTTCATAAACCCGGCAGTAATAAAAACTGCGCTTTCCCTGATACGCTTATCCTGCTCTTCTTCGTTGACATCCTCAGGACAGACTGCTATCAGATAGGCAGGACTTGTAGACTTTACCCTTGAATCACCCATTTTTACAGACTCTCCAACCGACAGATCGGCAGATAGATTTGCGGCCTTTTCCATAATTATATCAGGAACCTCTGTTCTGAGGTTTATACTTGAATACTCTATCCAGCGGCTGAAATTAATATTTGTACTTGTAAGGAAAACAGGGCCGACACAGATAATTGAGCCTGAATAGGTTAAAACCATCATTCCCCTGCCGTCTTTTTTTGAAACAGATTCAACAAGTTCAAGCTTTACAGCCCTGGCCTGTTTTCTAAAAAGATCCTCTTTTTGAGTCCAGACCTCTGTTAAAAGGTTTATATATTTTAAATCATTCTGCTTTTTCTGCTCTGCGGCAAGCCCAAGAAGATGGGTCTGTATTGATTTAGGAAGCTCTGTAAAAGCCCGTTTTTTATCCATATCAGCATTCTCCTGCATATATAGATAGTGCAATTTAAAGAAAAATGCAACTTTTTTTCAAATTTTTTCGAAAAAAATGGTTTTTTTTTGAAAATAGGTATAGCATTAATTCCGCAGCTGCTACAAAATAGCGTCAACGCTATTTTTTGAGGTTTGAAGCAAAGCTTCAAACTTAAGACTTAATATCCGCTTCCATGCGGATTAAAGGAGGATGAATAACAAAATAGCCTCCCTGCTATTTTGTTATTTGCAGTTTGAAGCAGGACTTCAAACTGCTAGGTAATTTAGCCCGCATCCATGCGGATTTATAGGAGGATGAATAACAAAATAGCCTCCCTGCTATTTTGTTATTTTGAAGTTTGAAGCAAAGCTTCAAACTTCTGGCTTAATATCCGCTTCCATGCGGATTTATAGGAGGAAAAAAGATGGGAGAAAATTTTGACAGCCTGGCACCTGAGGTTCAGGCACACATAAAGAGTCTGGTAAAAACAGCAAAGATGGAAGATAGCGAAGGTTCACTGGAATTACTGTCAGGCGGCTGGCTTGATAAACAGCAGGCATTCTTTGAACAGACAAAACAGCGCGAAATGGAAGAGGTAGATGAGCTTGATATTGATGATACAAGAGGGGCTCTGGTTCTGACCTATTCCGGTTCACTAATCAATATCGGACCCGAACAGGACGATTTCAGAAATACTGAATACTTCAGCATTGGATTAAGAAACGATGTTCCCGAATCTGCATCTGATCAGAATTCAGTTCTCGCCGGCAATATCGAAAAAGGTAAACCGGTCGAATTTGAAAAAGGCCCGATTCTAAAAAGCAGTGCAGTCTGGTCGATTGCAGTTGTTAAGGAAGAATTGGCTCCTGAAGAAGAATCGGAACTTCTTGATGAAGTAACAATGATGGTAGCCGAAGATTTCGCGTCAATCAATAAAACAACAATTCAGGAACTTTGAGGAAAACTTTGAACTGGACCATAAGCAACAGGAACATACTGCCGGAACTTCTCGACGAAATACAGCACCGCGGCAAGCTTTCTGTTCCTGTTCTGACAAAAGCCCTGACCGACGGAATAAAAACACTTCAAAAAGAACAGCCGCCGGTCAGGCCCGCTTCAAGACGGGGAACCCCCGGAGGACTTGTTAAACTGAGACCGGGCGGATATTTTGTAATAATCCCGGATCTGCATGCAAGAATGGATTTTTTTAATGCAGTAATGTCCTGGACAGGCTTCTCTGGCCGGACGGTTATTGAAGATATGGCTGACGGCATGGCACAGGTAATCTGTGTCGGGGATGCCTTTCATTCCGAAGCCAGAGGACGGGAACGCTGGCGGCGGTCAATGGATGAATGGATTTCAGGCTACAAAAAGCATGAAAATATGGATATGGAAATGCTTGAAAACCTGGGTCTGATTGAAATGATAACATCTGTTAAGGCGGCATTTCCCTATGATTTTCATTTTCTGAAGGGAAACCATGAAAATATTGCCAATGAACATAAGGAAGGTAATTTTCCCTTCCGAAAATTTGTTAATGAAGGAGAGATGGTTAAGGACTGGGTAAAACTCTTTATGGGTAATGAAATATTTAACCTGATCTACCGTTGGGAAAAACTTCTTCCGCTGATGGCAGAGGGCCCCGATTTTCTGGTCAGTCATAGTGAACCGGGTATCGGCCTTTCAGTTAATGATGTAATTAACGCTTACGAATCAGACAGGGTAATATATAACCTGACATGGATTGATAACGGCCGGGCTGAGCCGGACAGCGTATATACAACGCTTTCAAATTTTGGAATAGATCCTTCATTAGGCAGGGTTTTTGGAGGACACAGGCCGGTAAGCGGACACTATTCGCTTAGACAGGACGGACGTTATGTTCAAATCAATACGCCGGGTAAATGGGTTATAGCCGCATTTACAAATATGGAAATTTTTGCCCCGGAACGGGACATTGTATGTCTTAAAGACGACTCTTTTTAAGGAAAGACTATGGCAAAGCTACCTGAAAAAATTGATAAATATAAAATTGAGAAACTTGTTGCAGCAGGAGGAATGGGAGAGGTGTACAAGGGCATTCACCCGACATTAAACAGACACATCATCCTGAAAAAACTGACCCTCCGCGGCAACGCGGCCGTTACAGAACGCTTTCGCCGTGAAGCCCAAATTCTTATGGACTTCCGCAACGACAATATAGTTGATGTTCAGGATCATTTCATTCAGGGCAGAAGCCATTATATAGTTATGGAATACATAGACGGGCCCTCTCTTAAGGACCTGCTTGAAGAACAAAGATATCTTGACAACTGTACTGCCGCATACATCTGCCTTCATACAGCCGATGCTCTGCGGTACGCCCACTCCAAGTCTGTTGTACACCGTGATGTAAAACCTGCAAACATACTTATCTCAAAAAAGGGAGAGGTTAAACTTGCCGATTTCGGCATTGCGTCAACAAGAGACCCGGACACAGGAGAAGACACACTTACTACTGAAGGAACAACCCTTGGAACACCGGCGTACATGGCTCCTGAGCAATTTGAAAACTCAAGAACAGTAGATCACCGTGCCGATCTATACTCACTTGGTGTTATGATGTATGAAATGCTGACAGGACAGAAACCCTTCCCCGGAGGGTTTAACCCTGAAACAATCAGAACCATACAGAAGGGACGTTACAAAAAACCGAAAAGGATTAACCCTTCAATTGACAGAGGGCTTCAGCGGATTATAAGTTCACTTATAAGGCCTAAACCGGGCTCACGCTGTAAAGACATAAACATAATAATCAATAAACTGGAAACATGGCTTAAACAGTACGACGACAAAGAAATACGTGAGCGCCTCTGCCTGATGGTTAAGGAAGAAACCCCGCCGCCGCTGCAAAAAAAGCGCCGCCGGAAAGTAAAACCGGTAGTAACTATTGCCGCAATAGCTCTTGCTGCTGCGGGGCTTATAATGGGATGGTTTTCGCTGACCGGTATTCATAAAAGGATACTTAAACCTTCCGAGTACGGAGTTATCCGTATAACAACAGGCTCTACCGATAATGACACAGCCTATCTTCCAAAGGCTAAATTATTTATTGATGATGGAAAAGAATATCCGTCGGCGGAAATTCCGCTGAGGTTTCTTCCGGGACGGAAAAAAATAACCAGTCTGCCCGCGGCAGTACCAGCCGGAAAATACAGACTGAAGATAATACTCGGCAACAGAATTTACTGGACATCCATGAGTGTAAAACCCTGGGAGGAAAAACCCGAAGTCAGGATTATTCCGGCCACAGAGGTTCTAGCTCAGCGCGGGCCGATAGAAATTGGAATAATGATACATGATGCCTTCACCGGCTGGGATCTGTCAGACACGGCCGTTGTCGAGGTTTATAAACCGGGAGGTTTTATACCTGTTAAGGATACGGTCCTGTTTTCAGGAGAGATTTACAACTTCAGGATTTCTGCCAAGGGCTATAAACCTCAGGAATGGGTTCTGAAACTGAATATTGCAGACAGGGCACTTAATTTCAATACTGAACTTACACCGATAAAATAGAATGATAAAAAACATCCATGCAGGTGTTATAGGAGGAAATTATGACTCAAACAAAAAAAAGAATTATCTACATGATATCGGGCCTATGTGCCGGACTGATATCATACTCCGTAATAGAGCTGCTTAACAGGACGGGGATTTCATCATTCCTGCTTCTTTATCTGATACAGGGGGCTTTTCTGGGACTGGCCTTTGGATTTGTTTTCGGATTTTCCGACGGCATATTCTATAAGGAACTTAAAAGCGGTGCCTTTAAGGCCTTGATTTCAGCAGCAACAGGAGCAGCCGTGGCCGCCGGAGCTCAAATTATTACAGCTCAGGCAATCCTTCTAACAGGAAACCTTACAGATATCATGCTTCAGATATGGCGCGCCATAGGCTGGATGATTACCGGAGCAGCAATAGGCGCTATTGACGGTATTTATAAACGCTCTCTAAAAAAGACAATTGCCGGACTTTTGGGAGGCCTTGCCGGAGGACTTATCGGGGGACTTATATACGAGCTGATGCTCACACTCATTCAGCTTCCGCTTGCCGGATTTATCGGATTGATTATTATGGGGGTTCTTATTGGCCTTTTTCTTAATGAATTTGAGAGAATTTTCAGCTATGGAAGGCTTAGAATAGTCAATGGAGCCCTGAAAGACAGAGAGTATCTTCTTATAAACCGAAAGACAACAATTGGTCAAACACTGGGCAGTACCATATACCTGCACGAATATAAAAATATTCCTTCAGGCAGAATTATTAACGAAGACGGCGAGATCTATCTTGAAACTGAAGGGGAAAGCACAAATGTGAAAAATTCCGCTGTAACCATGCTTAATGACAGCCCCATGGATGGCAGGTCCTGTTTGAAATATCATGACGTAATTCAGTTCGGCAGCGCAAAACTGCTTTATCTGCCTTTATAAATTGGCTGATTACATAACCGCATCCCTGCGGTTTTTTGGAGGTTGAATAACAAAATAGCTTCCCTGCTATTTTGTTATTTTGCAGTTTGAAATAAATATTCAAACTGCTGATTGCACAACCGCATCCATGCGGTTTTTTGGAGGTTTTAAATGAAGAAAATATCAACTGTTTTTATATTTATAATCCTGCTTGGACTTGTTCCGATTGGATTAATTCAGCTTGGAGCACAGGAGCTTGAGATAAGCGAGGTTGACACCAACAGGCTTCTTTTCAAGGGTGAAATAGATATATATTTCACTTCTCCCAAAACGGTTTCAGAGGATCAGATATCTGTTTCTGAAAAAAATCTCGGTCCGCTTGAAATAAAGGCGTTTAACAGCAAACCAAACCTTGAATCCGGAATTGATTTCATTCTGTTAATAGACAACTCCGGATCAATGTATGAAGAAAGCTATCAGGGCAGCAGCCGCTCATCGCAGGCAATCCTTGCGCTGAATACATTCCTTGACAAGATTGAATCAACTCCGGATCGGGCCGCGGTATATGCCTTTAATACCGACCTTCAGCAGATAGCCCCGCTCGGATCGGACATAGCGGAGATACGCCGAAACCTTTCTGTGCTTAAACAGCCTGAACCGGAGATGGCCTATACCGAGCTGTATAACTCCCTGAAAGATATAACCCGCCTTTTTCCAAATAAGACCGGACGGCGGGCTGTAATTGTTCTCTCCGACGGCGAAAACTTCTCAGTATATAAACAGACTGAAACAGAAAACCCAAGATGGGGTCAATTAGTTACAGAGCCTTCAGAGGTTGTTACAGCCTTCAACGAGGCTGGAATAACCCTTGACGGGATTAATATATCAGACAAAATGGACCGCTCGCTCAAATCGATCTGCATAGAAAGCGGCGGCAAATTTCATGATGTCCGATCAACCGGCGACATCAGCAGGGTATACGGTAAGATAAGAGATAAAATATTGAGCGAATACAGGGTAACCGTAACCGCCCCGCCGGTAAAAACCAGCATGGGAGAGATTGTACTTGAAGCCAGGGGCCTTGAAGACAGCAGAACCTTTATGGTGCCGGTACTCTTTGGAGGCAAAAATAATCTTTCAGCAATCTTTTTGCTGATCCTTCTTATCCTTGGGCTGGGCGGTATTGCAGCTCTATACCTGCTGCAGTTTGAAAAACCGGTTAAAGCCCCCCAGATACAAAGCCTGGGTGCCGCCGGAAAGACAATCCTTGAATCGGGTTCGACCATCATTGGATCAAGCCGTGACGCGGATATGACCATTGCAGGCAACCCCGGAATTGACGCGCAGCATGCTACAATCATCAATGATGAGGCTTCCGGCAAGTTTACCCTTGTAAGCGAAAAAACCGTACGTGTAAACAACCGGAAGGTGAATAAAAAAGATCTGAAACCGGGTGATGTAATACGGATAGAAGGAACTACAATAATATTCGATGCACCGGAAAACAAAACTAATGAGGGTAAAAATAAATAGCGGGATATTTTATACAACGCAGGGGGCTGTCCAATAGATGTTGGGCGGCCCTTTTTTTTAAAGATAATGCTTCATCAGGCTAATTGCGTGACTCCGGTAACCTCCGCCGAACATATTCATGTGGTTAAGAACATGGTAAAGCTTGTATAGATCCATCCTGCCGCGCCATCCATCCTTAAGCGGGTATTCCTTATCATAGGCAGCATAGAATTCCGAGCTAAAGCCTCCGAACAGCATTGTCATGCCAAGCTCCATCTCACGGTGCCCGTAATAGGCTGCCGGATCAATCAGAACCGGTTCTCCATACCGCCCGCTTATTACATTACCAGCCCATAGATCTCCGTGAATCAGCGATGCCGGTTCTTCAGTTCCGGATAAAATATCCGGTACGCGGGGGCGCAAACGGCTCCAGATATCGGATACAGCACTATCACAGCATAATTTGACCTGAAAATCTATCCTGTTTTCAATGAAAAAATCAGTCCAGCGGGGCTTCCATTCATTTTTCTGTACCGTTAAACCAATGAAATTATCCTGCTTAAAACCAAAGCCCTTTGTTCCGCTCTCTGCGGAACGCCTGTGCATACGGGCAAGATCAGTACCAAGCCTTTGCTGAAAACCTTTTATCTTGGGCGCTGATTTAATAAATTCAAGCACAAGATGGTGTTCATCATAACCAATCAGTTTAGGCAGACTTACAGCACAGGCAGCAGCCATTTCTGCAAGCCCCAGAGCCTCGGCAGCGGCGGTGCCTTCATTTTTATAATATTTTACGAAATAAATTCCGTCATCAGTTTTTATACGGTAATTGCTTCCGATATCTCCGCCGCCTATAGGCTGTTTTTCAATTATACGGCTGTTTATTATTCCACCTGGATTCATGGCTAAATACCGTGCTTTTCTCTGAGGCAGATTAGCAGTCCTCGGCAGCTGTCTTCAAGCATATCAAGAACCTTTTCAAAACCGGCAGCTCCGCCGTAATAAGGATCTGGTACCGCCTGCCCCTTATAGCCGTCGGAAAAATCGTTCATCATGAAAATTTTATCGCTGTATTTTCCGCTGCGATCAAGGGACTGTATTCCCTGATAATTAATATAGTCCATAGCTATTATGTAGTCGAATTCTTCAAAATCATTACGGCAAAACTGTCTTGCCCTGGAGGTAAGAACGATATTTCTCTTTGAGGCATGCTTTTGCATGCGCCGATCAGCAGGTTCGCCGATATGGTAGGCTGAGGTGCCGGCAGAGTCTATGCGGATTTTTTCTGATAACCCGGCCTGATCAACAAGAGATTTAAAAACACCCTCTCCCGCAGGACTGCGGCATATATTGCCCATACAAACAAATAGTACATTTAACATATTATCTTTATAAAATTTTTAACGGATTTCATCCAGCGTCTATAGATTGGTCAACTGTTTAAAAATTATATTTACATAGATCTATTATCGCAAAGCGGTTATCAACACCTATTTTATTATAGATATTATAAAGATGAAGTTTTACTGTGGGCTCTGTAATATTAAGCCGTTCGGCAATCTCCCTGTTGCTGGCCTTGTAAATAGTAAGGGTCTTTATAACCCGCTCTTCTGCCGGAGAAATATCATATGCCTTAAGATCAAAGGGTTTCTTTTCTTTTTCTATCTCTTCCAACTGATTGGACAGTCTTTTATAGTCTATTTTAAGCGAATGATTCTCTTTTCTTAATGCTTTTTGCTGTTCAAACATATCCTGCCATACAATAATAAGTGTCAACGAAAGAAAAAGGCTGTACAAAAGAGTGCTAAAACCGGCATAAACGCCATCTGAATTATGAAAAAAGGCTGAAACCTGACTGAGAATAACAAGAACTGCCAAGATTAAAATATTCTTAAATACTCTCCGTTTTTCAAGAAATCCATAATGCCTGAACAGCAGCCACGCGACAAGAAATAATCCGGGTCCGTAAAAGTCAGAATAATTTTGAAAAACGCTGATTGAACCGCTGACAATAAAAAGAAAGGCCTGTAGAAATTTAAGAACCCTGTTTTCGATAAAAATACTTATTACAAATGGAACAATAAGAACACAAAGAAGCCATACGTTTTCAGAACTTATTGCAGAAAGAATGTCTGAACCTTCTAATCGATAAAACAGATTGGTTATTACAACGGCCAGCCCGACAATGCTGACAAGAAAACCTATTCTTTTCTGGACAGATCCAAGAAACCGCTTCATATATAAAATCTTGTGTTATTCCTTACATGAAAAATAAAGAGAATCATCTATTGAATAAATGTTTTCAATTATCGGTGTGATGCTCCCCTTTATATCTCTGATAAGTCTTTCAGACAGGCTTTTATAGTCCCATTTTCCGGTGTTAAACGGATTATATTTTCCTATAGCCTTATCATGGTCCTTATCGCGTTGATACTCTGCTATCAAATTCAGTGCAAGCAGATCCATACAGCATTTTATTATATCCTGATTGCCTTCATTAAAATTACTGATTGGCTGAAGTCTGGAATAAACATCTTCATCATCTTCGGGTTTATGAAAGTATAGTTCTTTTGTTGAATCATCAACAAACATTATATAGACTGCCAGATGAGTCAAGGACGTTTCTTCGGCCTTTTTACAGTCAGCAATAAACGGAATTAAGGCAATAAACCTTGCTGTCTTACACTTTTCAAGCCATTCTGCTTTTTTTATACCAAAATTAAAAACGGCTCTGGCCCTGCTTGAAATCCTTTCCCAATCCAATTCTAACTTTTTTTCAAGGTCAACCATTTTCATTCCTTAAGCAATCATCTTTTAAAAGCGGTCTGTATTCAAGGTTAAAATTCCACCCAACCCTGAGTCTTGAAATTTCCTCAAAAAATTAAAAAATACCACCCGAAAGGCCCTTTTCGGGTGGCTTGACAAAATGTGCACTTTTTATTATCGGAAACTATTAATAATATATTTTTAAATAATTTTATATTGCACCTATTTTGTCATGATTCTACACAAAGCAACATATAACTTTAGTATTAATTTGCCGTTTTGCCTGAATTCAGCGAAAATAAAGATGGATATTTGATAGAAAAAGCCGTTTAGCAAAATACTTTTTTTATATATAATACCATTTGAAAATGATTGGAGAGAAATAAACATGAAAACTGATGAAAATATTGAAAAAGAAGAAAATTTTGAATCCATGCTCGAAGAAAGCATGCGCCGGATAGATTATTTTGAGCCGGGACAACAGATAGAAAGCGAAATTGTATCTATTTCAAGTAATACAATTTTTTTACAGCTTAGCGGCAAGAGTGAAGGTGTTTTGGATCTTGAAGAAATGACAGATAAAGACGGAAACCTGACCGTTAAAGAGGGCGATATCATAAAGGTATTCTTTCTAGAAGCAAAAAATGGAGAAATGCGTTTTACAACCAGAATTCGGGGCGATAAAGCCCAGAAATCGGTAATTGAAAACGCTTTTAATAACGGTATTCCGGTTGAAGGTCTTGTTGAAAAAGAGATAAAAGGCGGATTTGAGATCAAGATAGGTGAATCCAGGGCCTTCTGCCCATTTTCTCAGATGGGCCTTAAACGGGTTGAAAACGCTGCGGAGTATATTGGCAAAAACCTGACCTTCAAGATTATCGAATACAAAGAAGGCGGCCGCAATATCCTTGTATCCAGCCGGGCTGTACTTGAAGAAAAACGGAAAGAACAGGTGGAGAGTCTGAAAACCAGCCTTCATGAAGGAATGACTGTTCCTGCTGTTGTAAAATCACTTCGTGATTTCGGGGCCTTTGTAGAAGTAGGCGGAATACAGGCATTGCTGCCCATTTCTGAAATAAGCAGAAACCGCATTGATGATATTTCAGAAGCACTTTCTGTAGGGCAGGAGGTCGAGGTTGAAATCCTTAAAATTGACTGGAGCAGCGAGCGGATTTCGGTAAGCATGAAGGCTCTTGAGGCGGATCCATGGGATACAGCAGCAGAAAAATACCGTCCGGGTTCAAAACATGACGGAAAAATTGTAAGAATTGCGGATTTCGGACTATTTGTTTCACTTGAACCGGGTCTTGACGGACTTATTCACATTTCTGATCTTAAGGTTGACGAGAGAGACAGCAAACCATTGAAATCCTTCAAGAAGGGTCAGCCTATTGCAGTAATTATAAACAGCCTTGATTTGGACAGAAAAAGAATATCTTTAAAAACAGCGGCACAGACCAACAAAGAAATGGACAAATACATAAGCTTGGATTCTGACTCGGGATCAGACACATATAATCCATTTGCGGCCCTGCTTAAGGATAAACGCTAAGACAAAACCTTAAGGCTTCTTACTGTCTGGAGCATATCAAGATTATAGCAGCGTTTAAAAACAGCACTCCCGTCATGATACTCCTGAACAATCATAAACTCACTTCCCGCTGGCAGCTGCAGCAGTTCTCCGCGCTCAAGCCTTGCCTGAAGCCTCTTCTTTTTCACAACCTTTTCCATTGGATATTTTTTCCCGGCGGCAAAATCAATATAGGCCTCATCCTGACTCCGCGTTCCGAAAGATAAAATTTCCCATTCAACAGCAACAGCAAAGCCGTCATCGTTAACAAACTCATTATGCAGTAAATCCACAGAAAGCCTCATTCCGGGAATTATTTCAATGTTTTTCCAGTATAGTCCCATAGATAAATTATATATTATAATAGTATAAAGTTGTACAAAAAGGATATTTGATGGAAGAAAACCATATAGAAAATATGCAAAAACTGAAAGCAGCACATGATAAAAAACTCAAGAGTGCGGATATAGACCGCGGTGTTGTTATTGTTAATACTGGAAACGGCAAGGGTAAATCAACCGCGGCATTCGGCACCGCATTCAGAGCTGCCGGTTACGGCATGAAGGTAGGAATTATTCAGTTTATCAAGGGCCGGCGGAAAACAGGCGAACAGAAGGCATTCACGCATTTTGAGAATATTACCCACATAATATCAGGTATTGGCTTCACATGGGAAACTCAGGATAAATCCAGAGATATTGAGGCTGCAATGAAGGGATGGGAAAATGTCTTAAAAATGATAGAAGAAGCCCGGAAGGATAAAACATCATACCAACTGCTTGTTCTTGATGAGATAAATATTGCCATGGATCTGGGTTATCTTCCTGTAAAAGAGGTTGCGGAGGCTGTTAAAAATAAGCCTGAACATCTGAGCATAATCCTCACCGGCAGGAATGCTCCCAAAGAAATAATCGATTCTGCTGATACCGTCACAATCATGGAGCCTGTAAAGCACGCATACGAGAACGGAATACGGGCAAGAAAAGGCATAGAATACTAGGGAGAAGTTTATATTTAGATGTGTAAACTAAGAGCATTCTGAAATTTCAACTTTGAATGTAAATAGAGTATTTTTGATAAATTGTTATTGCATAGCATTTAATAATTCATTATCAAATGATACCTCAAAATCTCTTTTTCCTTTTCAATCAAATACCCTGCGTGTTATATTATACATATGGGTGAGCTGAATAACCCTCATGATAAGATATTCAAACAGATAGAAAAAGATCCCGCTATCGCAGCCGATCTGATACGGGG
>PDWJ01000926.1_pt1 | contig 40841 bp, 38 predicted proteins | sample 1430881 | NCBI WGS metagenome assembly PDWJ01 (sample SAMN01162460, study PRJNA174530) | Oral metagenome, whole genome shotgun sequencing project. | biome: Marine environment; feature: Marine mammal; material: Swab sample of the gingival sulcus; isolation source: swab sample of gingival sulcus...
ACAGAAGACCACGCAAAAATTTAGGATACGAAATACCTATCAATATTTTTGCTAGATTCGTAGCATAGAGAAAATTGCATTTGGTAGTTGAATGTACCCAACACAGAAAAATGGTTTTAAATTATATTTTCATTGGATTTTTTATTATTGCATTTGTTATTGGTCTTATAAAAATGCTCTTTCTTGGCGACATGGATGTATTTCCCGGCATGATGGATGCTACATTTTCGATGGCTAAAACAGGTTTTGAAATATCACTTTATCTCACAGGTGTACTTTCATTGTGGATGGGAATAATGAAAATTGGAGAAAAAGGAGGAATGATTAAAATTCTTTCACGTTTCATCAGTCCATTTTTTGAAAAAATATTTCCGGAATTACCAAAAAACCATCCGGCGTACGGATCAATCATAATGAATGTAGCTGCAAATATGCTTGGGCTTGACAATGCTGCAACGCCTTTGGGGCTAAAAGCAATGGAACAAATGCAAGAAAGCAACAGCACAAAGGACACAGCATCGAACCCTATGATTATGTTTCTTGTGCTGAACACCTCCGGACTTACACTTATCCCTATAAGCATCATGGTGTATCGTGCTCAACTGGGTGCCGCCGACCCCTCAGACGTATTTCTACCGATTCTTTTTGCCACCTTTATTTCTACCTTGGCCGGTCTGATTATCACGAGCATTATCCAAAAAATCAACTTGCTAGACAAAACAATATTGAGCTACTTAGGCGGACTTATCCTGATGATCACAGGCTTAATTTTCGGCATTACACAATTAGACAAAAGCCAATTGGCGATGGTGTCCAAAGTTGTTTCAAATGTGCTGCTGTTTTCAACCATCATCACTTTTATTCTTATTGCCACAAAAAATAAAGTCAATGTGTATGAAGCATTCATTGAAGGAGCAAAAGAAGGTTTTCCGATTGCAATTAAGATTATTCCGTACTTAATTGGCATTTTGGTAGCTATTGGAGTATTCAGAGCAAGCGGAGCTATGAACATGCTTACTGATGCTTTTGCTTGGCTGTTCACACAGCTTGGCATCAATACAGCTTTTATTGAAGCATTGCCCACAGCTCTGATGAAACCTTTGAGCGGTAGCGGTGCTCGCGGAATGATGGTGGATGCAATGGAAACACACGGCGCAGACTCATTTGTTGGACGAGTTGCTTCAACAGTTCAAGGAGCTACCGACACAACTTTCTACATCATCGCGCTCTATTTTGGTTCGGTGGGCATTAAGAAAACCCGACATGCCGTTGGTGCCGGTTTATTTGCCGATTTTGTAGGCATCATTGCTGCCATAACCATGGCTTATGTATTCTTTTATTAATTGATTTATGAAAACACACCCAAAAAACAAATTCAAATTTTGCCCACAGTGTGGCGACAAAGCACTAAAATACAATCATGGAGATTATTTTTCATGTGCAGCATGCGGCATGAGCTATTTTATAAACATGTCCGGTGCTGTGGCTGCAATTATACACAACAACCGAGGAGAAGTCCTATTTACGGTAAGAGCCAAAAACCCCGCACAAGGAATGCTCGACCTTCCCGGTGGGTTTATCGATATTGGAGAAAGTGCAGAAGATGCTGTTGTCCGTGAGGTAAAGGAAGAGCTAAACCTGAACATTTGTGAAATGAAATATTTCACTTCACAACCCAACCACTATATTTACAACGATTTAAGCTACTTCACCATCGACCTCTGCTATATTTGCAAGGTCGATTCTTTCGACGAAATTAAGAGCATGGACGATGTTTCTGCTTTCAAGTTCGTGCATCCAAACACCGTCAGACTAAATGAAATCGGACTGACATCAATTCGTGAAATGATCAAAAAATACAAAAAATTGACATAAGGTCTCACAAATACACCACCAATCAAGGTTGATTTTTATAATAATTCTTAAATTCCTGAACAAATGGCATGAAATGTCACTTATGGAATTGATTTTGTGATAAAAATTAAAAAAACAGAAAAATATGATTTTTGTAATAATTGGAGTTTTCCTGCTGGCAAGCTGGATTGTTAGCAGTCGATTGAAAAAAAAGTTTAAGGAATATTCAAAAATTCCTATCAACTCAGGAATGATGACAGGAAAAGACGTTGCAGAAAAAATGCTTCGAGACAACGGCATTTACGATGTTAGCGTAACCTGTACGCCCGGGCAACTGACAGACCATTACAACCCGACAAATAGGACTGTAAATTTGAGTGAAGATGTTTACTACGGAGCACACGTTTCGGCCGCTGCCGTGGCAGCACACGAATGCGGACATGCCGTACAGCATGCAGAGCACTATGCTCCATTAAAATTAAGAACAACATTGGTACCTCTTCAAAACATAAGTGCACAGATTATGAACTTCATTTTCATCGCAATGTTCATCGGTGCTTTCACTATGAGTAACATCATAAGTCCGCAAATTGCCGGAGTCGTAATCGTAAGTGCTTATGCGATATTCACATTGTTTGCATTTATAACACTCCCTGTTGAGATTAATGCCACACAACGTGCATTAGCATGGCTTAGCAATGCCGGAATTACAGGGTACGGAACACACGAAAAAGCAGAAGATGCCCTACGCTGGGCAGCTTACAGCTATGTTGTTGCAGCACTTTCTTCATTAGCAATGCTCCTGTATTATGCAAGCATGTTTTTCGGTGGCGATGATTAAACACAATTCAAAATCCGAACATACAAAAAAGTCATTCCTGATGGAGTGACTTTTTTGTTAGTGATATTTCGCAAAAAATATGAAAAAAATAAAAAAGCCTTCGTACCTTTACGATGAACAAATAAAAAAACATTTCTATGATGACACTATCAACAACAGACACAATTCCAAACAGAGAAATTGTAGAGATTTTAGGAATTGCCAGAGGCAGCACTGTTAGAGCAAGAAACATTGGACGAGATATTTTTGCAGGATTAAAAAATATCGTAGGTGGTGAAATTGAAGAATATACAAAACTTCAAGCTCAATCGCGAGAACAAGCCTTAGAACGCATGGTTATTGATGCCCAAAAATTAGGAGCCGATGCAATCATAAATATTCGTTTAACCACTTCCATGGTCATGCAAGGTGCTTCGGAAATACTTGCCTATGGAACAGCCGTAAAATTGAAGTAATGGAAATAATATCAAAATCAATGTTTTTCATTCAAGCCGCATTTTGGCTTCTACTCATAGGTATTCTGATTTTCTTAATGTTTAGCAGAGCTTCCAAAAAGAAAAAAGAAACTTTTGAGGATAGAGATAATTAGATTACAAAACAAACCCTAAGATAAGATAAAAAAAAGCCTAGAAGTTTAAAGTTTAAACATCTAGGCAACTTCTTGGGTGAAAGATGGGATTCGAACCCACGACCCCTGGAACCACAATCCAGTGCTCTAACCAACTGAGCTACATTCACCGTATCAAAAGCGAGTGCAAATATACACGAAATAACACACCCTACAAACCCTTTTTTAAAAAAAATCACATTTTCTTCACCACAAAAAGCACAATCACCTTATTTCTAAAGAATTATATCATCAAAGATTTTCATTAAAAATCAAAAAATAATTCTACCGCCAAACATCATTTGACAGAAAACAAAACAAAAGAATTATTTTGATCAATTCTACCCGACACCCAAGACCATAACTAACAATGACTTCCACATTTTTTTTGATCTTAGACAAAAAAAGAATCAATATTATTCAAAAACATCACAATTCAGATTGATAGTTTTATTATTTTTGTATATGATCGTTAATAATTAATATGTGCAGAATGAGAAAAGGTTTTTGGGTTTATTTATTAGCAACACTTATAGTTCCATTAGCAGCTAGTTCCAAGCAATACAAGGTGATGTTTAGCGATAATTATCCTCCTTTTAACTATTGTAATGAAAAAGGAGAATTGGTTGGCTTTAATATCGATATTCTAAAAGCTGTCACAAAATTATATGATGTTGATGTTCAACTTGAACATTCAGATTGGAAAACTATCAATGAAATACTGGACAAGGGGGACATTGACGGAATTGGTGGCGCGCACTTTCCCGGCACACCCAATAATGAATATTTCTACACACGTTCCGTATTCAGTAATTTTCATTCATTTTTATACAACCCCAATCAGGATAACGATTTCTCATTGGAACACTTCAGGTTACTCCAAAACCCAATCGTTGGGATGTGGAAAAACGACATATTAGCAAACTATATCCTATCCATCAACCCAAGTTCAATAATAAAATATGCCAAGAGCAACGAGGAATTGGTTAATATGATGAAAACAGGAGAAATATCTTTCATTCTAGGGCAGTACATTGTAATCAAATACTATGCTGACAAGCTCTCATACAACATAGCTCCCATAGAATACAAGATATTGGAACGACAGATGGGATATAAAATTTCAAAAAATTCTCCTGAACTTACCACCATGATAAATAACGGTCTGGAGGTAATTATAGCAAATGGTGAGTACGAAAAAATATACAACAAATGGTTGGCAAAATACAACGAATTACCTTCAAGTTGGGTAAATCGTTACTTGAAGTACATTTTATTTTTTGCAGGAATAATACTTCTTTCAATGTTAGTGCTTGCATTCTTTAACTACATTTTAAAAAAACAAGTTCGCAACAAAACAAAAGCCTTGAGAAACCAACTGAAATTGAATGAACAAATCATGGAAGAACTTGAAAAACAAAAAAATAAGGCATTGGATAGTGAAAGAATGAAGTCTGCTTTTTTGGCAAATATGAGTCATGAGATACGAACACCTATGAACGGTATTCTCGGCTTTGCCGAAATACTCAGAAACGAAGACTCTCTCGGCATAGAAGAACAAAGAAATTTTCTTGAAATCATTGAAAAAAATGGTCACCGAATGCTTGAGACCATCAACAACATTATTACAGTATCCAAGCTAGAAGCAGGTATGGACAAGGTTGTCATTTCAAAAATTGACATAAAAAAACTTTTCTTCGAATTATACTCATTCTTCAAAAAAGAAGCCACAGACAAAAACCTGAACCTAATACTCGAAGAATCAATCTATAGTACTGATGGCTCATTCTTCTATACAGATTCTTACAAACTCAACTCCATCCTTACCAATTTAATAAAAAATGCAATAAAATTCACAAAAAAAGGATCAATAAAAATAAAATACAAACTCCAAGATGAAAAACTTGAGTTTTGGATTATTGACACAGGAATTGGCATCGCAAAAGAGAAACATGATTTAGTCTTCGAACAATTTATGCAGGCCGACATTTCTCACACAAGAGAGTTTGAAGGTTCCGGTCTTGGACTTTCCATATCAAACGGTTATACAAAAATGCTAAATGGAGAAATGTTTCTATTCTCGGAACTCGGAGAAGGATCAACATTCTACGCATCAATACCAAACAATGAAAAAACGGATGATAACTCTTTTGAAGGCGCAACAGATGACGCAGTCAAAGACATTACGCCTCCGAGGAAATTAAAAGTCTTGATTGCGGAAGATGATGAAACATCATACATACTGCTAGAACAAAACTTAAAAAAGTATTGCAGCAAAATCATTAGAGCCTATGACGGTCTGCAAGCCACCAAAATACTCATCAACACCGAAGATATTGATGCCATTATTATGGACGTGAAAATGCCAACCATGACAGGTATTGAGGCTACCAAAGAAATAAGAAAGTTCAACAAAGACATTTACATTGTAGCGCAATCAGCTTTTGTTCAAGAAAACTTTATACGAGAAGCTAAGAAAGCAGGCTGTAATGATTATGTGGAAAAACCTATTGATATAACTATACTGAAACAATTATTGACAAAAGCAATTAAAGAGAAAGACGCTCGTGATGCCAAAACAGCCATTTTTTGGAAATAAAGTTGGCTAAAAATATCAACATAAAATAGATTTTTACTTATGAATTTCACGATAATTATATATGCAATAATGGCTGTTACGATAGTAATTTCGATTATTGCTTTTAACAATAAAGAACTTTTTTACAAACTAAGCTTTAACCCTTATTCTGTCGATGAAAGAAAAGAATGGTATCGTTTTCTCTCCTATTCACTGGTTCACGCGGACTTTATCCACTTGGCTCTAAACATGTGGGTTATGTACATATTCGCAAATAACACCATGATAGCATTCACCTATTTTTTTGGTCTCAAAGGTGTTTGGTACTTCATTCTTCTTTATGTCGGAGGAACAGCCTTTGCCGTGATCAAAGATTATGTTGATAACAAAACAAATCCGCTTTACAATGGAATTGGAGCTTCGGGAGCTGTTTCGGCGATTGTATTTTCATCAATTATCATTTTTCCGACCGAAAAACTGATGATATTTCCACTTCCCATTCCTCTTCCGGCATACATCCTAGGGGTTTTATATTTAGCTTACTCCTATTTTATGGCACAAAAAGGGAAAGATAATATTGGGCATCAGGCTCACTTTTGGGGTGCATTGTATGGAGTAGCCTTCACCATCGCAATTCGTCCGGCTTTCATCGTTGAGTTGTTTAGCAAAATAGGTCTAAGCCTGTAACAAAAAAGCTTTACACACGCATTCTTATACATTTTGACATTTCCAAGAGAGTAATTTCTTGCCATAATGACAGATTTTCTGACTGGCACAGCCTTTGATTCTGCACCGGAAAACAGAAATAAAAAAATCAATAATATTATGGCAAAAGGTACAATTAATGTTCAAACCGAGAACATTTTTCCAATTATCAAAAAGTTCCTCTATTCAGATCATGAGATTTTCCTAAGAGAACTTGTTTCTAACGCTGTTGATGCAACACAAAAATTAAAGGCATTGTCACGAATTGGCGATTTCAGTGGCGAACTCGGAAACACACAAGTTGAAGTACTCGTTGACAAAGACAAGAAAACAATCACCGTTCGCGACCGCGGTATTGGAATGACACAAGAAGAAGTTGAAAAATACATAAATCAAATTGCTTTTTCAAGTGCCGAAGAGTTTGTTGAAAAATTCAAAACAAAATCAGAAGCAGAATCTCACGCAATTATTGGACACTTTGGTCTTGGCTTCTACTCTGCATTTATGGTAGCAGAAAAAGTTGAGATTTTCACAAAATCATACAAAGATGCTCCGGCAGCTAAGTGGGAATGCGACGGAAGCCCGAATTACACACTGGAAACTTGTGACAAAACAGAAAGAGGTACAGACATCATCCTTCATGTTGCCGAAGATTCTTTAGACTTCCTTGAAGAATTTAAAATCAAAGGTTTACTGGAAAAATATTGCCGTTTCCTTCCTGTTGAAATTATCTTTGGAACAGAAAAATATACAGAAGAAATAGAAGGTGAAAAGGACGAAGAAGGAAAACCTAAAACAAAAGAACTTGAACGTCCGAGAATTATCAACAATCCGAATCCAATTTGGAAAGTTGCACCTTCGGAACTGAAAGAGGACGATTACAAAAACTTCTACCGCGAGTTATACCCAATGACTTTCGAAGAACCTCTTTTCCATATTCACCTAAATGTTGATTATCCTTTCAACCTAACAGGAATCTTATACTTCCCTAAGGTTAAGAAAAATCTTGAAGTTCAAAAAGATAAAATTCAACTCTATTGCAATCAAGTATTTGTAACAGATTCTGTGGAAGGAATTGTTCCTGATTTCTTAACACTTCTTCACGGTGTTATCGACTCTCCGGATATTCCGCTCAACGTATCGCGTTCGTACCTGCAAAGTGATGCTTCCGTGAAGAAAATTTCAAACCACATTATGAAAAAAGTGGCTGACAAATTGGAAGAGATTTTCAAAAATGATCGTGAAGAATTTGAGAAAAAATGGGACGACATTAAAATATTTATTCAATACGGTATGATTTCCGAAGAGAAATTCTACGATAGAGCTCAAAAATTTGCTTTGCTCAAGAATATTGAAGGTAAATATTTCACAATTGAAGAGTACAAAGAATATATCAAAGATCTTCAGACAGATAAAGACAACAAGCTTATTGCTCTTTACACATCGAACAAAGAAGACCAGTACAGCTACATCGAATCAGCAAAAGAAAGAGGGTATGACATCCTTGAAATGGACGGAACGCTTGACAATCACTTTATCAACACTTTAGAACAAAAATTGGGCGACCTTTCATTCACCAGAGTTGATGCCGACATCATAGATAAGCTCATAAAAAAAGAAGATGTTTCAGCATCAAAACTAAATGAAGATCAACAAAATAAATTGAAAGAAATTTTCGAGAAGGTGTTGGATCAAAAACAATATCATGTCCAGTTTGAGAATATGGGAGAGAATGATCTGCCTGCAATAATCACTCAGCCTGAATTCATGCGCCGTATGAAAGAAATGAATGCTATCGGCGGCGGAGGTATGGCTTTCATGGGTGAAATGCCTGATTCTTACAACTTTGTCATTAACTCAAATCATAAATTGATCACGGAAATTCACGACGAACAGGACGAAGAACGTCAGCAACATTTGGTTAATCAATTGAAAGACCTTGCACTGTTGTCGCAAAACCTACTTCGAGGTGAAGCACTGACAAACTTTATCAAACGTAGCATCGACATCATAAAATAAATCTGAAATAGGGTTTATCTATAAACTTGAAGACAACATAAGAAGTCGAACTTATAGACAAACACTAAATAACACGAAAAAAGTGTCTTCATTCCGAAGATGCTTTTTTTGTATCTTGCGAAAATCAAATGCACACACCATGCTATTAAACGTAAACAATATACTAACAAAGAAAGAAATCGAACAGCTCAACACTTCGATTGAAAAAATCAAAAATGAAAAAAACCTTCAATTGGTTGTTCATATTGAAGCTTTGCTTGAAAATGATATTGAAGAACGGACGGCTTATGTTTTTGAAAAGCTCCAACTACGGAACATCGATAAATGTGTGTTCCTACTGATAAGTGTCGCCGGAAGGGCATACAGTTGCATTATTCAAAACAAACATCAAGACAATTCCATTCCGAAAAATCTATTGTCCGAAGAGTTTGTAAAAGCTCTTGAACAAGAAAGATACTACGATGCCCTTGAGACCATCGCCACGGAACTACAAACAGACAATGTTTGAGATGAGTAATAAAATTCAACGAAATAACCAAAAACCGACCTTTTTTTCAAGAGCGGTCGAAAATTAAAAAAAATATGAAAACGCTAACGACAATTTCTCTTATGCTTCTACCATTACTAACAATTGCGCAGGGCACTTCAAGCACTGCTGCTTATTCGGTAGACCAATTTCTCTATGCCATTCCCTTTTTATTAATCCTCACCCTACTCTACACCTTTCGATCCGCTAAGAAAAAAATGCTCACGCTGGGAATCCCATATCTAAAAGTAATGACACTCCTTTATCTACTTTCAGGTTCATCAAAAGATCCCGGACACTACAAAAAACAATTAGCAAAAAGAAAACACACCCAAACAATTCACGGAAAATATTAGTTTTTCCCGTTTCAAAAGAATGTCAAGAATACAAATTCTTCAATTTTTAACACCATATTTTTGGAACACAAAGAAAAAATACTACTTTAGCACTCGTAAAAGTTAACCAACAAATACTAACTAACTCCCACCTAAAAATTTGAGATTGTAAGTGGTAAGCTTGTCGGGAGACAAGCTTATTTTTCATGAAAGCCGATCTGATACCAACAGCACCAAAAATCGAACTATTTTTTACATTGAGCGCATGAACAATATTTGACAAATAGCATTTATGTAAACACTGATTCGTGTTATCCGTTAATTCGGGATTAACGAAGGTGAAACAGCCGGCATTGACCAAACGAAATGACCATACTGAAGACAAGCACAAAGGAGAAGTCGGACTCTATGGACAAACGTCGGTTAAAAGCAAATGATTTTTTTTACAAAGGAAAGAAATGCACAAACACACACAAACAACTTATAATAAACTACTTAAAAGCTTTATGCTTATTTTGAATGATTAAATATTAGCAAAGAATCAACTTTTATAAACAGGATTTAATTAAATTTGAATAAAATCTAAAAGATAGTTAATAAGATTTTTCTACCTAGTGTCTGCGAGGACCATCCTTGTTATTGAAGATTTCAGTAAGAACGCTACAAAAATAAGGCTTGCAAAGACTAATTAGTCAACAAAAGATCAATAATATATATCAACCATGAGTGAGTCGAGTAATAAAAACTCCAGAAGAAAATTTTTAAAAAACTTTGGAATCACCATAGGGGCTGCCGGGATTGTTAGCGGTACGGGAGCTTATGCGGTTTCATTAGCAAACGAAGGAACTGAGAAGGAAGTTGTGATGACCACCAACGGGGAACTCGTTGAGGTGGACAAAAAAAGTAAACTAACGAAAAAAGAACGTAAGGAAAAGCTTTCTGAACTTACGAAAAGAGGTCGTGAAGGTATTCCCGGAAAAAAATGGGTAATGGTTGTCAACTTGGCAAACTGTCGTAATGCACGTGCATGTATGAATGCATGTCAAAATGCGCACCATTTGGAAGCGGGACAGCATCACATCAATGTGTTAAGGATGCAGTCGAATCCACACACCTCGCCATATTTCATGCCTAAGCCTTGTCAGCACTGCGACAATCCTCCATGTACAAAAGTTTGTCCTGTTGATGCAACATTTAAGCGTCAGGACGGCATTGTATTGATTGACAATGAACGTTGTATAGGTTGTCGTTTCTGTATTGCCGCATGTCCTTATTCTGCCAGAACATTTAACTGGTTAGAACCTAAAAAAGTGGAAGGCGACGAGGATAGAGTATACGATATTGAACTGAATGTTCCTCAGAAAAAAGGTACAATTTCGAAATGTCTATTCAGTGCAGACCGACTACGAGAAGAGAAAATGCCGTATTGTGTTTCTGCATGTCCGAATGGCGTATACTGGTTTGGTGACCTCAATGAAGACAGCGTTACAAACGGCACAACCAAAGAAACCTATCGCTTCAGTGATTTGATTAGAGAAAATGCAGGTTTTTTACTTATGCCGGAACTCGGAACAAAGCCAAGTGTATATTACTTGCCACCAAAAGACCGATTATTCCCTTTCAACTACAAGGGCAAAACAACTTTAGAAGACGAACATCATCACTAAACCTGTAAAAAACATTGATTTATGTCTAAATATTTATCAAAAGAAGAAGGAAATAAGGTCTTGGATAAAATTACCTGGGACTTAATTCGACCAACGCAATCACATAAAGGTCTTACTGTTTGGATTGTTGTTCTAATTTCCATAATGATAGCCTTTCTCTATCCATATATTATTCAATTGAGAGATGGTCTTGGATCTACAACAGCATTACGTGATTTCGTTTCATGGGGAATGTACATTAGCAACTTTGTATTTTTTGTGGCAATATCTCTTGTAGGATTTCTCATTACAGCTGTATTAGGATTGTTAAAGTTCAAATGGATTGAACCAATAGCTCGTATTGCTGAGATCGTTGCTCTCGCCTTTGTGATGGTTGCAGGATTGGTGATTATCGTTGACATGGGTAGACCGGACAGGGTACATCATTTGCTTCTCTATGGTCGTTTGCAATCGCCTATTTTATGGGACGTTACCGTAATTACAACTTACATAGCAATCAGTTCGTTACTATTTCTTTTACCACTTATTCCGGACATGGCAATCGCTGCACAACGCGTAAAAAGTCTACCGGAATGGCAAAAAAAATTATATACAATTCTTAGTTTTGGGTTCACACACAAGCCGGAACAATACAGAATTATTAAGCGTGGCATGCGCATATTGAGTGTTTTGATCATGCCTGTAGCTCTTGCTATCCACACTGTTACTTCATGGCTATTTGCAGCAACGCTTCGTCCGGGATGGGACACCACCATTTTCGGTCCGTATTTCGTAACCGGTGCTTTTGTTGCCGGTGTAGCAGCAGTGGTGATTATGATGCAAATATTCAGAGTGAACTTTAAACTTAAAGACTACATAAAAGAAGAACATTTTGACCAAATGGGAAAACTCTTAGTTTTTGTGTCTTTGGTGTATTTGTATTTCAACCTCAACGAATATTTGGTTCCGGCATATAAAATGAAAACTGCTGATGCAGCTCACATCCGAGAATTATTTACAGGACATTGGGCTCCTCTTTTCTGGATGGGACAAACATTTGGTTTAATTATTCCAATATTGTTGCCGATTTTCAAAAGATTCAGAACACCTAAAATGTTGACTTTTATTTCTGTTTTTGTAGTTATTGGTGCTTGGATAAAGCGTTATATCATTGTTATTCCAACAATGCTTCACCCACACCTTCCAATGCAGAATGTTCCTGAAGACTACACAACATACATTCCTAAAACTGCGGAAATGTTAATTACATTCGGTACGCTTGGACTTGTTTTCATCATTATTACAGTGTTAGCAAAAGTGTTTCCGGTTGTTCCTATTTGGGAAGTTGCAAAAGAAAAAGGTGTTGATCTTGAAAAATTAAACGACTAAAGAATGAAAACAGACCATGTCTGAGATAAATTAAGTAAGACACATAGTAGTAGAATTGTCGAAGTTCTGCTCCATATTTCAGGGATAGTCACAAAATTTTAACAGATGAAAAAGATAAATAAAACAATACCGATAATTGCTTTAGCAACTTTCTTACTTGTGTCCTTAAACGTTTCGGCACAAGACAGTTGGAAAGTTCCTGAGGCAGATAAAGCGATAAAGAATCCGGTGAAGGTAGATGCGAAAAATATTGAAGCCGGAAAAGCACTTTACGCTACACATTGCAAAGCGTGCCACGGAGATCCGGGAAAAAACAACGGACTTCCGCTTGTTCCAAAACCAACAGATCCACTATCTGAATCATATCAAAAAATGACAGATGGCGAAATCTATTACAAAATGACTAAAGGTCGCGGTGCGATGCCTTCGTATGCGAAGACTTTAAAAAATGAAGAACGCTGGAAAGTAATTCTTTATGTTCGTTCTCTCAGTAAATAAGTAAATTTGTATATCTTGAATTAAACACCAAGAATGATGAATATGAAATATTTAAAATCCATTATAAGTATACTGACAGTTCTTATTGCTTTGCAAGTGAATGCTCAAACATGGGAAGTTCCGGCAAAGAAATCAAAACTGAAAAATCCCACAGACTTTAATAAAAAGACTCTTAAAGAGGGGAAATCAGTATATATGACAAACTGTAAGTCCTGTCATGGTGATCTTGGAAAAAACAACGGACTTCCTCTTGTACCCAAGCCGGTAGATCCGCTTTCCGACCAAATGCAGAAAAATACAGATGGCGACTTGTTCTACAAAATAACAGAAGGACGTGGAGCAATGCCTAGTTTTAAGTCTGTGCTATCAGATAATGAGCGTTGGTCTGTAATTAGTTATTTCAGATCAGAAAATCCAAATTATAAAGCACCAAAGGCAAAAACTGTGGTTGTGTCAAAAAAAGATGAAGTAATCTTAGACAATGCCAAAATTATACTTACGGCAAACCGTGAAGAAAGCATTGTTACTGCTACAGTTTTGGGAAATGACGGATCGTCAAAACCTGCACCTGTAAAAGATGCAGAAATAGGATTCTTCGTAAAAAGAACCTTTGGCTTGCTTCCTGTAGGCGAAAAAGACCTCACAACCGATGAAAATGGGCTTGCTAAAATTGAATTTCCAAAAGACCTCCCGGGCGATGCGGATGGAAATATAACAATGATAGTAAGACTATTGGACGAGGAGAAGTACCCGAACGTAAGCCAAAAACAAAAATTGAATATCGGGAAAGTAACTATCCCGAAAAATTTAACAGACCAAAGAGCTTTATGGAATAAAATGTCTAAAATCCCAATCTGGTTGCTGTTAACCTATCTAGGTTTGGTATTAGGAACTTGGGGTGGTATTTTTTATATTGTAGGGCAAATTATAAAACTAAAGAAAGTTAGTTAATCCGATTCCGGTACAACTACATCAGTTTGTACGGATAAAATACATTGCAGGAGATGGTTGTTTTGAATGTTTTCATTTTGAAACAACCTCTTCTCTTTATTTAGAGTTTGTCAATAAAGTCTGACTTTTTCGTTGTACTTGACTGCACATGGTTACTTACTTGAATAAACGCTCGGCTTTCAGACTTCATAAATGAATATTCGAGATAAACTCTTCGCAAACAAACCTTCAACTTTAAGAGACATACACTATTTAAACGCATAGAACATGGCTGAACATAAAAGCTGCGACCATTGTGGGGAAGACTGTGGACGACACCCCATTGTTCATGAAAACAAATATTTTTGTTGCAATGGATGTAAAACAGTTTATCAAATTCTGAATCAAAATCAACTCAATAAATATTACGAAATAAACACAACTCCCGGCATTAAGGTTGATGAAAAAACACAAAAGAAATTTGCCTTCCTTGATCTCGAAGAAATCAAAACCAAGCTCATAAAGTTCAAAACAGAAGGGGCAACAAAAGTCACGTTCTACATTCCAACCATACACTGTGCATCCTGCATCTGGCTGCTTGAAAACTTACACACCTTACACAAAGGCGTCAAACATTCCATCGTCCATTTCGTAAAAAAAGAAGTAAGCATCACTTTCAATGAAGAAGAAATCAGTTTGCGCGAACTTGCCGAGCTGCTTACATCCATAGCTTACACACCCGAAATAAATTTGGAAAATATTGATAATAAAGAAAATAAAAGAATAAACCGCAAATTACTCTACAAAATTGGAGTGGCTGCCTTTGCTTTTGGAAACATTATGCTTATCAGCCTGCCGGAATACCTTTCACATCAAAATGATTTGGAGGATAGTTTTAAAATCGCTTTTGCATGGATCAACTTTGTTCTTTCATTACCCGTAATTCTCTATTCGGCAAATGATTATATCATCTCGGCATGGAAAAATATCAGAAAAAAAATTGTTAATTTAGACCTTCCTCTCGCCATAGGGATTATTGCATTGTTCGGACAAAGCACCTTTGAACTCATCACCCAAACGGGCCCCGGATATTTTGATTCACTTGCCGGCTTTGTTTTCTTTCTATTGATTGGAAAATGGTATCAGAACTACACCTATCAAGCACTTAGCTTTGAACGTGATTACAAGTCCTATTTTCCGGTTGCCGTAACAAAGATTACGAACGGCATTGAAGAAGTAATTCCGCTGAGTCGCTTACAAAAAGACGATCGCATTCTCATACGAAACAATGAGCTTATTCCGGCGGATGCCATATTGGTCAAAGGATCGGGCAATATTGATTACAGCTTTGTTACCGGAGAATCAGTGCCCGTTCAAAAGCTTATTGATGATCCCGTGTATGCCGGAGGACGACAAACGGGTGAAGCCATCGAAATAAAAATCACAAAAAAAGTAGAACAAAGTCAACTCACACAGCTGTGGAATGAATTTGAAAATGAAGCATCGCACTCACAAGGACTCTCTCCCCTATTGGATAAGGTAAGTCAATATTTTGTTGTGGCAATTCTTTTCATTGCGATTATTTCGGTTAGCGCATGGTATTTTATTGATCCATCAAAAGCAATATTGATCCTTACTTCGGTATTAATTGTAGCCTGTCCCTGTGCACTTGCACTCAGCGTTCCTTTCGCTTTCGGAAATACAATGCGAGTATTTGGGAAAAAAGGCTTTTATCTGAAAAATACGCAGGTGGTCGAGATGCTCTCAAAAATTAAGACGATTGTATTCGACAAAACAGGCACAATTACACGCTCCGGAAATTCGGAAGTGGTTTATAAAGGCAAAGAAATGAATGAAGATGAACTGGTTATGGTTAATTCCGTATTTCGACAATCAGCACATCCACTTAGCGTAGCACTCTATCGCAATCTCAAAATAGAAGACCTCTCATCACCCGAGAGCTATGAAGAAATACACGGCAAAGGTTCAATTGCAACAATCCATTCAAATCAAATCCGAATTGGTTCGGCAGCATTCATTATCGGTAAGAAAACAAAAAAACAAAACATTTTAAACTCTGAAGTTCATATCGAAATCAACAAGGAATACTATGGCTACTTTTCATTAAGCAATGAATATCGCCCCGGCAGCAAAGAACTATTCGCGGAACTTCGTAAAAATTTTGATTTACATCTACTCTCAGGAGATAATAACGCGGAACTTGAAAATATGAAAATCCTGTTTGGCGATAGTAAACAACTAAATTTTAACCAAAGCCCACAGGATAAGCTGCACTATATTGAAGCATTAAAGGCTAAAAGCGGAAATCATATTATGATGATTGGAGACGGCTTGAACGATGCCGGAGCTTTAGCCGCATCAACCATAGGTATCAGCATTGCAGATGATATTTACCAATTTTCACCGGCGTGCGACGCAATTCTTGAATCGGAACGATTCTACGACTTGGAGTCCTACATAAAAGCTGCACGCAAAAGTATGATAGCCGTTTACATCAGTTTTGGACTATCGTTTTTATACAATATTTTTGGGCTGTTTTTTGCGGTTACCGGAAATCTAAGTCCAATTTTTGCAGCTATCTTAATGCCCATTTCATCGGTAAGTGTTGTTGCATTTGTTACAGCTGCCACATCAATTATTGCAAGAAGAACCATACAAATGTAATTTGGCAACCAACGTAAGTACAAAAAAAGAGAGACCATCCTCAAAAAGGACAGTCCCTCTTTTTTATGCTTGATAATTGATTGTTACTTCAAATTTTCAAATAAGAAATCCGTCATTTTCTTGTACAAGTGATAACGAGTGTTTCCACCATAAATACTATGATTTCTATTGGTATAAATCATCATATCAAACTGTTTATCAGCTTGAACAAGGCGTTCGATAAATTCCATCGTATTCTGAACATGTACATTATCATCGGCAGAACCGTGAATAATTAACAAGTTTCCGCTCAAATTTCCTGCGTGAGTAAGCGGCGAGTTTTGATCATAACCATCAGCATTTTCCGATGGTGTTCTCATATATCTTTCAGTATAAATATTGTCATAATATCTCCAGTTTGTTACAGGAGCAACAGCAATACCGGCTTTAAACACATCAGACTTACACATTGAGAGGTTCACCATAAATCCACCAAAGCTCCATCCCCATATTGCAATATTATCTTTGTCGACATACGGAAGTGTACCCAAATATTTAGCAGTTTCAATCTGATCATCCGACTCATATTTACCAAGATTGAGGTAAGTGACCTTTCGGAACTCTTCGCCTCTTGCTCCTGTACCTCGTCCGTCAACACAAACAACGATAAACCCTTCCTGAGCAAGATAGTTCTCCCAATCAAAGCTCCAAGCATCTCGCGCACTCTGAGAGTTAGGACCGCTGTACTGAGTCATCAAAACCGGATATTTTTGATTAGGGTCAAAGCCTACCGGCTTTATCATGTATCCGTTTAGCAAGTCTCCGTTACCTGTTTCAAAGGTAAAGAACTCTTTCAAGGAATAATCATAAGCACTTAGTTTCTCCATTAAATCGTTATTATTGAGCAACTCTCGGATAAGTTTACCATTCTTTGCTTCGTGCAAAGTTACGATCGGCGGAGTTGTTGCATTCGAAAAAGTATTTATAAAATACTTGTAACCATGACTAAAAGTTGCATTATTCGTACCGCTTCCCTTGGTCAATCGCTTCTTCTTTTTCCCTTTTAAATTTACAGAATAAATTTCCCTTCGCAGTGGAGATTCCTCAGCAGCCTGATAATAAATGACTTTCTTTTTTGCATCAAAGCCAATGTAACTGGTAACATCATACGCTCCTTGCGTAAGCTGACGTGCTACCGTTCCATCCATATTCATCAAATAAATATGGTTAAAACCATCACGCTCACTTGTCCAAATAAAATGCTTATTATCTTCAAGAAAAGTAAGGTTGTCCAATACTGATTCAGAGATATAGTATTTATTTTCTTCGGTAAAAACTACTTTTACTTTGTTATCATCAACATTTGCCAACAAAAGCTCAAACTTATTCTGATGACGATTCATCCTGAACACAGAAAGCACCTCAGGATCAACAGTCCAACGAACACGTGGGATGTACTGATCATTGTGCTTACCAACCTCAATTTCAATAGTTTTATTATCTAAAAGGTTATAAACAAAAACACCCACAACCGAATTATCATCACCCGCTTTAGGGTATTTCCACACATTATTTTCAGGGTACAAGGCATTAGCATCGTACGAAGGAACCAAACCTTGAAACATGGTCATTCCAAATTCCTTCACCTTCGATTCATCAAATTTCTGATACGCAATTTTCTTAGAATCCGGAGACCAATGAAATCCTTGTGAAAATCCAAACTCTTCTTCATACACCCAATCTGGAGCACCATTGATGATATGATTGAACTTCCCGTCAAAAGTAATCTGCTTTTCATTTTTTGAGTTTACATCATAAATGTAAATATTGTTATCCCGAACAAAGGCAATCATTGTTCCATCAGGGCTAAAAGTTGCGAGCTGTTGCTTGCCATTTTCCGATAATGGAGTTAACAGTTTTGTCGCAATATCGTAAATGTAATAATCAGCCTTGAACGAACGGCGATAAATGGGTTCTTGATTTGTGATAAGCAGAATTTTCTTCTCATCTCCACTCAATTGATAATCACTAAACCCATCGAAACCTTCATAATCAATAGTTTTTGTTGTGAGAAGTGTATCAACAACATCTCCGGTTTTATAGGAATACTTAACAATTACCTGACTATTATCCGCACCTCTGCCCAGTGTCGTATAATGCAATCCATCATTCATCGATCTAATTCCGTACACACCTTTCGGATAAAAAGTATACTGCTTCCAAAGATCTCCCAGACTCACCTTTCCTTTCGTTTGTGCCTGTATATCAATCCTGAACACCGACATCAAAACTACTACAATTAAAAAAATTGCACTCTTTTTCATCGCTATTTATTTTGTAATTATTTTAAGGTTCAAAGTTATTAAATGATTTAGCTTAAAAAGCTTTTCTAACAAAAAAATACTAATTTTGTGTAGAACATGCTTAATAATAAAAACATAAGGTACTCAATAACAAAGAGAATAGCATCCCTTCTGAAAAAAAGTAAAAACCGACAACTAAAAACTAAACACTAACAACTAAAGACTAAACACTAAGAACTAAAAACTAAAACCTCCCCCCCTAAAGCCGATGAAAAAAACTTTTTTGTTCATATCGTTTCTAATGCTATTCACTTTCGCAAGGAGTCAAAACACGAATAATCGCTTCAACTTGGTTTTCTACAATGTTGAAAATTTCTTCGACACAATAAATGACACGAACACTCTCGACGATGAATTTACGCCAAGCGGAGTTCGAAAATGGAACGGCTATAAATACCATCGGAAGTTAAAAAACACATACAAAGTGCTCAGTTCCGTTAGTGGGTGGGAAATTCCGGACATGATTGTGCTTGCCGAAATTGAAAACAAAACCATTCTAAATCATTTAATCTTCAAAACACCACTGTACAAGCAAGCTTACAGGATTATTCATAAAGACAGCAGAGACCGAAGAGGCATTGACCTTGCCATTTTATACCGAAAAGACAGATTCCACCCGATCTTTGACAGTTGCATTCAACTTAACTTCCCCGATGACTCGAATTATTACAGTCGCGATTTACTATTCACCTCCGGACTGATCCCCAATGGAGATACGCTGCACGTACTTGCCGTTCATTACCCTTCAAAATACGGCGGAACAGCCATTAGCAATCCAAAAAGAATTTTTGCAAGTAAGACGGTTTTGTCTTTTCTCAAAAACCGAGGTCTCTCTTCAAGCGATCTCATCATTATTGTCGGTGATTTCAATTGCAGCTACGAAGAAAAGCCATATCAAATACTTTTAGAGGATTCCATTCATTTTCAAAAAGCTAAGAAAATCAATCAACAATACGGAGGAAGTTATAAACATAAAGGGCATTGGCAGACCATTGATCACGCACTACTTTCGGAGGGGCTTACCCACAAACAAGTTTCAGTAAGGTATTATAGTCCAAACTTTATCCTTGAAGAAGACAAAAAATATTCAGGTAAAAAACCACTGCGAACATGGACAGGATATAAATACTTGGGAGGCTACAGCGATCATCTTCCCTTAATTATTGAAATAGAGCTATAGTTGATGATTTATATTTTTTTGTTAAATTTGCCAAGATCTAAAAGTCACAAAAGTTGAGAAGCAATAAATAATGACAGATACTAAAACGCAACAAAAGCACCTGTTAGTAACACTTTTCAATTCCACAGCCATCTACATGACCTGTTTGATTTTATTAAGAGTAATGATTCAAGGGCTTACCAGTTTCATTGCTTATGATCAGGAAATTAGTAACATTTGGAAATGTCAAGGAATTGAGTTTTTGGAACCTTTCGGTAGTTCGAACTGGACTTTCGATGCTATTGTCTCCATTTTCATGGCAGGACCTTTATTGTCGTTAGTTGTCGGCATCATTTCAATATCGGCATTTACCTTTCATTTACTTTCCAACCCCACAAAGATAAATTACGTCCTCTGGGCTTTGATCATAGGATATAATTTCTTTTTCGGAGCCATCGTTGCGGGCTTAATTACAAAGAGTGGAATCGCAATTGTTTTACAAGCCATGAATTTCTTGATAGAAATAAAAATAATGATCGCAATATTGGCATCATTCATTCAAATTAAAACCGGGTTATTGGTTGCCCCGGGGATTCTAAAATATTCAAACCACATAAAAATAGACACTACGAGAGAACGGTTTTTGTTTCTATCGGCAAAAATTTTACTTCCGTGGATCATTGGAAACATATTTATCACAATTATTTTCCCCGAAATTGCTGATTCGTTTTTTCTTATCGCCCAGGCAATAGCCGCAACAATGATACTCCCAATCATTCTCAAAGGAACATTCTCAACACCTCCTGCTCCTTACCCAAAACACTTTGAACACAGAATAAGTATTCGCAACGTGATCTTCTTTGTATTAATTACTGTTTCCTACAAACTCCTATTTTCGAGTGGTATCATCTTAATTTATTGATAAATTGTAGTACGAAAAATCCCTTCATTTCCTACAACTTAGTATATTTGTCAAAATTAAAAACACATTATCATGTTAAGAAAATTATTAAGTATAGTAGTCATTCTTAGTGCTCTTGTTGCTTGTAACAATGTTGAAAATGATAAGAAAACAAGCGAAAAAAAAGCTGAAATCACAAAAGTTAGTGTTGATAATTTCGAGGCAATGGCAGGCGAACTCGTTGACAAGCCTGTAAGTATCAAAGGTACGATTGTCCATGTGTGCAAACACGGAGGGAAAAAATTATTTTTGGCATCCGACAGCACCGAGACACAAGTGAAAGTTACAACAGCTGCTGATATGAAAGCTTTCAATACCGATTGGGAAGGATCGGATGCTACCATCGAAGGCAAAGTAGCGGAACTGGTGATAGATGAACAATACTTAAATGACTGGGAAGCAAAAGCACGCGAAAATGCTAAAGACGCTGAACACAACGAAGACCACAAGCACCAAGAAGGCGAGGAACACGCGCATGAACATGACAGTGACCTTGAAAATACACTAAAAGTTATAGACGACCTAAGAACCCAAATTAAAGAATCTGATAAAGGTTACCTTTCCTTCTACAGCATTACGGCTACAAGCATTAGCGTAAAATAAAAATATTGAATCCAAACCGGTAAGCCGGACTTTCGTTCGGCTTTTTTTATAAAACTTATGAATGTAAAAAAATATTGGAGGAAATGGTTTAGAGTCATTCATCGTGACTTGGGTTTTTTCTTTTTCGGTATGACCATCATTTATGGACTCTCAGGAATTGCCATCAACCATTTGAATGATTGGAATCCGAATTATATTGTAAAAACCTATGAATTTCAAATCGCCGAAAACCTTGAAAAATTTGACGTATCAAAAGAAACCGTTCTTAATATTCTAAAAGACAGAAATTTAGAACACCTTTACAAGAAACACTATTTCCCATCCCCGGAAACAATGAAAATATTCTTAAAAGGCGGTTCCATTGAGGTAGATTTGGAGTCGGGGTATGCTTTTCAAGAAATGGTCAAGCGAAGACCTATTTTTCACTATGTGAACTACTTACACTACAACCCTATTCGATGGTGGACCTACTTTTCCGATATGTTTGCCGTTTCATTGATTATTTTTGCCATCACAGGAGTATTCCTCATCAAAGGAAAAAAAGGTATTTGGGGACGAGGCGGCATTTACATGTTAATTGGAATTAACATACCTATCATATTCTTAATCGTATTAAAGTAAGTGCAAATAATAAAGTAAATCGCAAGTACACTTTATGATGGCTATAAAAAAAGTAAAATATAGACAGTGAATTTATATAGGCTTACGAATGGTATACGCACCTTCGGAAAGGTAGTGAATGGTGTTTGATTTTTTTTCAGACAAATCAAACTTTTTGGAGTTACGAAATACATTCGAGACAATAACAGGCATTTTGATTCTGTCGAGACCGTCCAATTCCACCGATGAATCGAACAACATCATAGCTATTGCTCCCGATTTCTCATCTTCGACCTTTTCGTGATTACTGACTACAATGGTATCCGGATACACGTACGCGCGCAATAATGTTCTGTCTTTCTTAGACATCGGCACAATATTTATGACAATTTTATCTTCCTGAAATTTATTCAAATAATTACCAAGTGAATACTTTAATTCACTGTGATAATGCAACTTATTACCAAAGTAGACTAACGACAAAAAATCACCTTGCCGCTTCACAATCCAATCCCCTTTTTCAGATGAGAAAAAATGTATTTCTTGATGTGTTTGGTATGCAATATTTTCATTAATCTGAAATAAAAATCCGAAGATAAATACAAGCAAAATAAATTTCAATAGATCAATATTTTTCGTTTTAACAAAACCCAACACCGTTAAAATCAAAATGTAGTAAATAATTAAAGACCTCATGGACAATTCGTAATATGAAATTCCATAAGGGATTTTATTAATAAGAATTATAAAATAATTGAGAAGCAGGATAAGCTTACTCAAAAGCCATGCGAAGAAAATTCCTAAATAGTTAAAAAATGACAGTACCAAAAATAAGATTCCACACAACAAAATGGGCACGGCAAGCAGCAAGACCAAAATATTGCTCAACAAAAAATAATTGGGGAATTGATGAAAGTAATAAAGAACAATCGGAAATGTGCCAATATTTGCAGCCACACTCACGACAGAGGCTTGCCAAACATGACGCAGAGTTTTATTATTTATAAAAAATAGTTTTTCAATACTTGGATAGAAAATCAGAATTCCTGCAACAGCAGCATAAGACAACTGAAAACCAACGTGCCATATCAAATTGGGATCGATAAGAATGATGAACAAGGCAGAAGCTGATAAAGAGTTCAATGGCTTTTGCTTGTACCGATTGAGCTTCCCGACCTGAATAACACTTAGCATAAAAGACGCTCGAATGATGGAAGGTGAAAGCCCCGTAATAAAAGCATAAGCCCAAACACTAAGAAGAATCAGCCATGTATTGATCCATACTCGGGATTTCAAAACGGGAATCAACGATAATAAAAAATTAATCATCAGATAGATAATACCAACATGCAGCCCTGAAACACACAAGACGTGCATAGCTCCGGCATTGACATAGGAACTTCGTAAATCCGCATCCAAATAATCATCATAACCCAACAAAATTGCCGAACTTATCGCCAGAACACTCCTATCGCTAAGATGGTTCTCCAAAACTTTCAACAATCGTTGCCTACTCTGTGATGCTAAACTGAAAAGGTTTGTGCGATCAGCTTCTTCGAGCCTTTGCCACTCGGTATTTTTTACAAAACATTGATATTGAATTCCATTTCTCAACAAATATTTCGCGTAATCAAATTGTACCAAATCGTGAGTTCGCTGAACTTCTTTTAAGCGAAGCTTTACAATGATTGCATTGCCCGGATACATGGAATTATCAAAGCCTTCTTTCTCAAAATAACACAATACCTTGAAATTGGTGTCAATCCATACAGAATCTTGTTGATATGCCCGAATCTCCAGTACAGATTTATACGATTTATTTTTCTCAACAATATTCTCATCAAGATACGCCAAAAAATATTGCACGGAATTGTCAAAAAATTTTTCAGCATCCCCCTTGAAAGTTTTTCTTTGATGAAAATAAATCATCCCAAAAACAAGAAATGTTACAAAAACAGAAAACCCAAAAAGCCATCGCCATTTGTAAGTAAGCTTCTGTGTTGCAAGAATTATAACAAATAAAATCAGAAGAAAAAAAATAACATAAAGAAGCTCAACACAAACGCCTGATTCTAAGTATTGAAACAGAAGAACCCCAAATATAACAGGGATAACCAATCGAAGGTACGGTAATTTCTTAATTTTATTCACCAAACAAATTTCTTACAATATACAAATATTTCATCGTATATAAAAAGAAATAAATAGCAAAAAAGAAACTTTGGTTTACAATTCAGGACTTTGCAAAAACTCCATCATTTTTGCAGCAATACGCATAGAAGCCCCCTGTCCTCCAAGTTTTTCACGCAATTGATGATAGTCACTAAACTGCTTTTCCTTAAAACTTGGGTCAAAAAGTAAATATGACAAATATTTTTTAAGCTGATTGTAATTACAGTCCTCTTGTATAAGCTCCGGTACAATTTCCTTGTCCATGATAAGATTTGGCAGCCCGATATATTTCAGATCAACCAACCTTTTGGCAATAAACATCGAAACAGGGTTTGCTTTATAACACAACACCTGAGGGACACCAATCAAAGCAGCTTCAAGCGTTGCCGTTCCTGAGGTTACGAGAGCAGCGTCACTCTTCTGCAAGACATCATACGTTTCACCAAAAACCACAGTTGCATTATAACCACTTAAGAAAGGCTGATAATAATCCTTATCCATGCCGGGGGCACCTGCAATAATAAAACGAACATCAGCAAAGTCTTTTTCAAGGTCAAGCATCAGTGGAAGCATTCGACTGATTTCCTGCTTTCGAGAGCCCGGAAGCAATGCCACCGTCTTTCGTTCTTCTCCAATGAAGTTTTTCTTTTCCTCATGGCGATGTGTTTGGCAAATAGCATCCAAAAGCGGATGTCCTAAATAATGAACATCACAGTTATACTTTGCATAAAAATCTTTTTCGAAAGGAAGAATCGTAAACATCTGATCTACGACTCTTTTGATTTTATGAATCCGACCTTTTTTCCATGCCCAAATTTGGGGTGAGATGTAATAGAACACGCGGATTCCGTGCTTCTTAGCAAATTCTGCCATGCGAAGATTAAAGCCCGGATAGTCAACAAGTATCAACACATCCGGTTTATACTCCAACAAATCTTGCTTACAGATTTTAAAATTCTGAAGAATCGTAGGTAAATTCAAAATTACTTCGGCAAAACCCATAAATGCCAAGTCTCGATAATGCTTAACCAAATAAGCACCTTCCGCTTCGAGCAGATCGCCTCCCCAAGCACGAAACTGTGCATGAGCATCCAAACGCTTCATTGCCTTAACCAAGTTTGAAGCATGTAAATCTCCGGAGGCTTCGCCCGATATGATATAATATTTCACTGCTACTTAATAAAATATAAGAAAAAGAAAATCATTTCAATGAACGAAATCAAAATTATTCCGGCACCACTCTTCTCCAATTTCCAATTCAAAAAGTATAAGCGGATAAATATCAGGTTTCCGATAACAGACAGCATGTATAGTTTTGGACTTACTATCAAAATATTCGGTTGCCCTGTAAGTATTCCAATAATGAAAATTACACCAATTATCATTAGCGGCAAAACCAAACCGACTATTACACCGATGATGATTGAATTATTCTTTATCAGTTTCATTCCACTGCCAATTATTTATAGTTTGTAAATGTTTGTAAGCTGTAAAGTCGAACTGCATCGGCACCACAGAAACAAAACCATTAGCCAAAGCCCATTCGTCAGCATCCGAACCATTCTCCCGACTACGGTATTCACCTGTCATCCAGTGATACTCAACATTTCTCGGGTCAATTCGAGAATCAAAGCGCTCATCCCAAAACCCTTGTCCTTGTCGAGACACTCGAATACCTTTAATTTCTTCTTTCGGCAAATCGGGAATATTTACATTTAAGCAAAGCCCCTCCGGCAATCCATGTTCCAAAACATTCTCAACAACTTGCCGAATGTACGTTTCGCAAGCACTAAAATCAGCATCCAATGACCAATTGGTCAATGAAAAACCAATGGAAGGAATACCGCTGATACATCCCTCAAAGACTGCTGCCATCGTACCGCTATAAATCACATTAATCGCCGCATTCGACCCATGATTAATACCACTGACAATAAGATCCGGGTCTTCATTGAGCACAACTTTACAGCCCAACTTCACACAATCAACAGGCGTGCCGTTTGCAACGTACTCCACATATCCGGATTCCTCTGCAACTTTTTTCATGCGTAGCGGTGAGGTCATTGTTATGGCATGCCCCTGCCCTGATTGCGACTTGTCGGGAGCAACAACATACACATCCCCATAGTCTTTCATTATATCTATAAGCACTTTGATGCCTTTTGCATAAAAGCCATCATCATTTGTAACTAGTATTTTCAATTTCATATATTTAGCTATTAGCGTTTAGCTTCATAATTCACAATTCAATAACTCCTGATACAAACGATGTACCGGAAGTCCCATAACATTAAAATAAGACCCTTCAATCCTATCAATTGCAATAAAACCAATCCACTCCTGAATCCCGTAAGAACCGGCTTTATCATAAGGATGATAAGTATCTATGTAATAATTGATTTCCTCCTCTGACAACACCCTAAAATACACATCACTACAAACCTTAAACGACTTTTTGTAGCGTTGAGTTCTTAGGGTAACCCCCGTTACAACGGTATGCTTCTTCCCCGATAGGCGCGAAAGCATTTGGAAAGCATCTTGTCGATTTTTTGGTTTCCCCAACAATTCACCGTCCAACAACACAATTGTGTCGGCAGTAACCAAAATTTCTTTTTCGCCTATCTCGCCGGATTCAAAGGCATTTGCCTTCAGCTCCGACAAATAAACAGCGATTTCTTCCCCGGTAACAGTATCGGGAACAAGCTCTTCGGTATTCTTGGTTTTTATACAAAAATCCAAATTCAAGCCTTTAATCAGTTCATGACGTCGCGGCGACTTACTTGCCAGAAGTATTTTATATTTTTTAAGCTCAGTAAATGTCATAATTAAAACAACAATAAAACACCCAAGATTCCACAAACCATTGTTAGTTTAATCCAAGTGCTCATCTTTTTATAATCCGATTTTTTTTCAGCCCTAAACAATTTAAAGCCCAACACCAAAACCATAAACTGCACAAAAGTAAGGTAATAAATGGCTGCCAAATAATAATCTTTCGATTTAAGCCAGAAAAAACTTAGCCACAAGCCTGAAACAAGAAACAGAGTTAAAACAATGGTCAGGTAGATGGTTTTTTGTTGACCTATAACTATCGGCAAGGTTGAACAACCAAAGCTTCTGTCTCCTTCAATATCCTCAACATCCTTCACCATTTCTCGAATGATTGTCAGCAGAAATGCAAAAGTCATTAACCCCAAATTCATAATGATAATTTCATTTCCAAACTCTTGAGAAAGCAATTCCAAAGCTGTAAAATCGACCTGTACAATCAGGAGTATTGTAAACATCGACAATAATGCGACAATAAAGTTCCCCACAAAAGGCTTTTTCTTAAAATAAGATGCGTACAAATACAGTAAAACATTTGACAACAATGGAATAATAAATATCCGAACATCATTCAGCCGGACACTGACAACACTAACAAAAAGCACTGAAAGAATCACAAAAGCAAGATAAACACGCCAAGCTTTTTTCTCTTGAATGTATTTTCCAACAATAAGTCGATCGGGTTTATTGATTTTATCTATTTCCTGATCATAGATGTCATTGACAACATTTCCGGCAGCTCCCACAAGTGCGGTATTGAGTAAAAGCATCAAATTATTTAGAAAGTTAAACGACAGTCCAATTCCTTGATCAAATAAGTGCGGAATGATAAGCACGAAATGCACAAGGAGTTGTACAACCAACATAATCAACACATTATGCCACCTAAACAATTTGAACCAATACCTCATAATCTTTGAAATAAAATTCCAAACACTGCGCTTTTTTCGCTTTTGAAGCCTCAGATCGGGTTACCAACTGTAAGCATCACCACTCATCCACTTATTGTGAAGACGCAGTACTTGTTCAATAATATCTCTCACACAACCCTTTCCTCCTGCTTGATGAGAAATATAGTCGCTAATTTCTTTAATTTCAACGGCAGCGTCAGAAGGACAGCAAGCTACTCCCACTTTTTTCATACATTCAAAGTCAGGAATATCATCACCCATATAAACAATATTCTCAGGTTTCAGATTCTGCTTTTCCATATACTCTTCCAGTACATTAATTTTCACCTTCACGCCCAAATAAATATCCTTAACCGTCAAGTTTTCAAGACGCTTCAAAGTTGACTGCGAATAACCTCCCGAAATTATAACAACATTATAACCTTTTTTTATAGCCAGCTGAATGGCATAACCATCCTTTACATTGGCAGTTCGCAAAGCATCGCCATCAGGCATTAAAATTACTGTTCCATCAGACAGAACACCATCATAATCAAAAACAAAAGTGTTTATTTTGTTTAATTTTTCTTTATAATTCATCTATTCAGTATTTTCAGTTTTAGAATTATGATAATCAACAATTGATTTCGTCAGTAGTTTATACAAATCAGCAAGATTTTCTGAATGTTTTTCCGACAAAATATCCAAATGTGCGTGAATTGTTGGAATATCATTGCGAATTGCCGGTCCTGTTTGCACCTTTTGTGCTTTTGCATCGTGCAAGCGAAGTGCTGTTTCTTCGATCAAGGGCAGAAGCAAGTCAAAAGGCAGGTCTTCTTTTGCCAGAATATCAGAACCTAACACATAAAGGTGATTCACAAAATTTGAAACAAATACAGCGGCAAGGTGCAACTTCTTACGCGCAGCAGACGAAACACGATAAACAGAACTGCTCAATTGCGAGCCCCATTCAAAAAGCAATGCTTCGGAAGAAGCATCCTCAGCTTCAACACATAGCGGAACTTTTCGAAAGTCTATTGCTCTATTTTTGGATAATGACTGCAAAGGATAGAACACTCCGATTTTTGAAAAATACGGCTTTAAAACCTTCATTTCCATTGTTCCCGCCGTATGAACAACAAGACAGTCCATTCCTTTCAATGCGGCGGCTGTATTTACTATCGCAGCATCAGGCAAAGCAATAACCAAGACATCAATATCCTTGGAAAGGTCGTCAAGTCGTTCGACGGCATTAGCATCAACAAGATCTGCAAGCTTAGCAGCCGAATCGATGGTTCTCGACCAAATATCGACAATACTAAAACCTCCATCTTTAAGAGCATGTGCCAAACGCCACGCTACGTTTCCAGCTCCAACAAAACTAATTCTGTGCAATTTATTCAATTGATTATTTTTTTACGAAAGTAATAATAATGCAACAAAACAACATTTATGCAAGCAAGTGTTTTCTCACTGTTTTGTAAAACAAAAGGTTGCCCAAAGTATTGAGCAACCCCTATTTATTACTTTTTACCGATCTTAATTCATCAATAAATATTGACAATCAAAATCTTAAAAATTATTTAGAAATCTCTATTTTTTGTCTGTCAACCAAATCTTCTGAACGAGTTTCTACAAAATACACACCTCCACTCAAATGAGATAAATCCATAGAAAACTGTAAATGACCATCAGCATTTTCCGTTGTTTCATACACAAGAGCACCGATTATGTTATATACTTTCACATGTACATTTCCTACGTGGTAAACATCCACATTAACATAACCCTTTGATGGATTTGGATATACACGAGTAATTTGATCTTCCGGATTGTCAACACCGATACATCCGTCAACAACAATATCTTGAGATGATGTTGCCGAACAACCAAACTCATTGGTGTAAGAATAAGTAATTGTATGCGTACCTTCGCCTGCTAATGCAGGGTCAAAAAATACACCGTTAGTTACTCCCGTACCGGAATATGTGCCGCCCTCAGGGAATCCTCCGGTTAACTCAAACGGACTCCAGTTTACACAAACATCAGAGAATGGCGTAAGCGTTACTTCAACACCTTCGTTTACTGTAACATAATCTTCCATAGTCTGAGTATTAGATTCCTCACCATCAGAAACAGTAAGTGTTACATCATAAACACCGGGAGTTTCATAGCTAACCACAGGGTTTCTCTCTGTCGATGAAGAAGGGTTACCTCCTTCAAAAGTCCAGTTCCATGATGTTACATTTCCATTAGAAGCATCTGTAAAAGTTACTTCTGCAGGAGCACAAACCTGAGTTTCATTTGCAGAAAAATCCGCTGTTAGAGTGGCATCGCAACTTGCTTGTTGAATACCATTATTAGAGAATACATCTACAAAAGTTTGTACACTATTCACAGGCCAGATATCCTGAACCACAATACTATGATCAGGAGCAATCACTATGTAAGTAGGATAAGCGCTAATACCATAAGTGCTATTAATCTCAGCGCCGCCATGCTCAATAGAGATTGTCGGAAATTCTACACCATGCTGCTCATCAAAAGCAATACATTGTGCATCATTATCACTATTACTAATACTCATGATAAATAAATCAGCTGTATTACAGCCATAAAGCTCATAAGCCTCGACCAAATGAGGGATCGTGCTTACACATGCGCCTCAATTGGCAAAAAAGAAATCAATACATACGTACTGACCACCATCAAGTATTTCAAATAAGTTCACCTCATTTCCTTCAGTGTCCGTTGCTGTAAAGTCAACAGCCGTTGTTAACGGAGTTTGGGAAAAAGCAAACGTCATTGAGAATACGAATACTACAGAAAGTAACAATTTTCTCATAATTTGTTTTTTTTTTAGTTAATAAATATATTCAATTTAAAATTTACGCTGAATCAATATTTTGAGCATACAAGAATAAGAAAAAACAAACACAAAAACAACTACCTATTTAACAAATACTGATATTTTTGCATCTTGAGTCAAAACAACACCTATGGCTGCACTATCTTCATATCCTTCATTTTTCAGTCCACGTACTACATTTTCAACATCTTTCTCTTTCACACACATAAGCAAACCTCCCGAACTTTGAGCATCAGCAAATAGCATTTTTGTTTCGTAAGGTAGGGAATCGTCAAAGTGAACATTGTCACCGCAGAAGTCTAAATTTCTGAAAGAAGCCCCCGGAATACACCCCATCTCCAAGAGACTGTCGACACCCTTAATTGCCGGAACGGAATCAGCAAAAAACTCAAAGCTCAATCGACTTGCCTTAGCCATCTTGTGGGCATGCCCCAACAAACCAAAACCTGTAACATCCGTTGCGCTTTTGATTCCGTAATTTTGCATAATTTCAGCACCTTTTCGGTTAAGCATTTTCATATATTTCAAAGCCTCCTCATACGAATCTTGCGTTCCAATGGCATTTTTCATTGCAGAGACAAGCACCCCTGTCCCTATTGGTTTTGACAACACAAGCACATCACCTTCCTGCGCATTTGCATTTGAGACAACCTTTTTGGGGTGTACTTCACCCGTAACAGCCAAGCCGTATTTAGGAATATCATCAGCAACTGTATGCCCACCAATGATTACCCCTCCGGCTTCTGCAACCTTATTATGCCCGCCATTCAATATTTCTCTCAAAATATCCATCGGCAAGTGAGCCGGAAACAATAAAAGATTCATTGCCGTAAGCACCTGACCTCCCATCGCATAGACATCACTCAAAGCATTCGCAGCGGCAATCTGTCCAAACTCATAAGGATCGGAACAAACCGGCGGAAAAAAATCTGTTGTTTGAATTAAAGCACGATCATTGCTTATTTGATAAACACCTCCATCATCGTGTGTGTCGATATCAACCAACAATAAATCATTCTTTGGATATTCCAAACCTATGAGAGCCGCATGCAATTCTTCTGCCGATAATTTGGCAGAGCAGCCCCCTTGTTCAATTGTATCTAATAAGTTAAATCCCACGTTCTAATAATTTATCACTTTATCGGCTTTCAGTACTGTTTCGGTAATTTCCATCATATTGGAAACTGTTCCTACTTGGAGGTCATCCATCTTATCGAGGAAGTCCAAACAAGCACCACAAACAAGAATCTTCACACCTTTATCAGCCAAACGTTTCAAGCTTGGCAATGCTACAGAACCTTTCACCACAAGATTAATTCCTGAGTTCATAAAAACCATAGCCTCCGGCTGCCTATCCATATTGTCCAAGGTTGTTATCAAAGCATTCGACAACGCATAGCCTAATTCCGGAATACCACTTCCAACAGTATCTTTTGCAAAAACAGCAACATAACTATCGCTCGTTTTCTTTGTCGAAACCTCAATATCACAATATTCCTCCGGATCAGACAACTCCCTATCTTCCACATCTTTGATAATAATTTCAAACAAATCACCGTCCTTGTTAGTACGGTTATATATATTGTTGTCATTTAAATAACGCGACACATTATTAAATGATGCCTCGTTATCAATTACCAGCTTCAAACTTTCGTGTTCCGTATTTTCTTTAATTGCCTTTTTCGTATGAATCAAAGGCATTGGACATTTCATTCCTTTTAGATCTACGACCTTCATAGTTTCTTAACTTTCTTTTTGTAAACGCTCACCTTTCTCCGTTAAGTCCAGGTAATAATTTCTTTTTGTAATAATCCCCTCATCAACAAATAGTTTCACGAGGGTTTGAACAAATTTCTTTGTTGCATTTGTTGCTTCTCGCAACTCTTTTTCGTTTAAGCCTGTACCTTTTTTTGCAGTTTCTTTCAAAAGAATACCTAAAGCTTTATCTGTCAAAGCACGATGCACATATTCACCATCAACAATGACAAGCTTATTCTCCGCTACCAAATACTGCAAATAAGACCTAAACCTATCCTTAGAAATCTTGTTGTCCTTTGCCCATTCCTCAATTTGACGCATTCGAGGGTTTTGCATGCCTTGATGTATTATTTTTTGCTCCAACCACTCTATCTGTTCTCGTGCTTTGGCATTTATCTTTACTTTATGACTGTACAGCGTGAAGGTTTCCTTTACTTTTTTAATTTTTGTTTCCGATTCTAAACTTGTTAGTGCATGGTTCAAAATCAATTTCCACAAGGCAGAATCTCTTATGACGCCTTTATTCACAAAAGAGCCGGGCAATAACCCTGTTCTGATCATCGGGTTCTTTTCATGGTAGTCGTGCAATGCTTCGAGGATAATCATTTTCACCTCGTCAAGCAACTCTCCGGAAAACAATACTTTCTCATCGCTTTGTGTATTGCTAATAATATCTGAATGGCTGTAAGCCTCAAATTCTTGGATAATTTCAGAGGCTTCTACGTCTATTTTCTCAGCCATCTGCTTGAGTGTAAATGGACTTTTTTCAGTTTTAAGCACCATTCTGATTTTATCGGAAATACTGCTATCATCCAAAACGATTTGTGCTTGCTCTTGGATAATATCTTTCAGTTTTTCCGTCCTTCGTCTATGATGCAAAGGTTGTGTGTTAAAAATAATACCACCACCCAAAGTAAGGTCATTCGATGAATTTCGAAGAATGAAACGATCCTTCGGTAGAAACGGATATGGCTTTGATAAATGTATTTGAACAAGTGCTTCACCGCCATTTGTAAGCTCGTCAACATCCAACAAGTGAACTTTGGCTAGACACTCAAAAGTTCCTGACAAAAATATTACTCCCGTCCAAACCTTCAACTTCGCTTTCTCATCAAAAAGACGAATTCGACAATCAATCAATTGTGACACCGCTATATCGTCAGAACTTAATAACAGCCCTTTATGATAATCCTCAGTTTTTATTCCTGAGATATTTATAGCTGCACGATCTCCGGCACTAACACTATCAACAACTTTTCCATGCCGTTGAATGCCTTTCACTTTCACCTTTTTATTCACTTCGGGCAAGGCATACAGTTCATCACCAACACAAAGTTCGCCATTAATTACAGAGCCTGTAACAACAATCCCGATCCCGCGAACATTGAATAAACGATCGACATACAGACGAAAGCCTTCCTTACTTTTTGTGCGAACAATCGCATTACAAAAAGCATCAATTCGTTGGCGAAGCTCATCAACGCCACGCCCGTCAACATTCGACACTTTGACAATTTCCGCGCTATCCAGTGGTGATTCTTCAAGAAATTCTTGAATTTCAAGTTCAGCCAATTCTAGCATTTCATCATCAACCAAATCAGTTTTAGTCAAAACTATAATGCCGTCATTTATGTCAAGCATACGGATAATATTGAGATGTTCTCGTGTTTGTGGCATGATTCCACTATCCGCAGCAATCACCAACAGAACAAGATCAATACCATAAGCCCCGGCAACCATCGTCTTGATAAAATCACGATGTCCGGGCATGTCTACAATTCCAACACTATTTCCGGAAGCCAATTCTAGGTGAGAAAACCCGAGGTTAATGGTGATTCCACGATCTTTTTCTTGCTGATGTGTATCACAATCAACATTGGTTAAAGATTTAATCAATGACGTTTTTCCATGATCTACATGACCTGCTGTTCCTATAATAATGTGTTTTTCTTTCATAAACTAACAGCTCTGTATGCCTCTGCAATTACTTTTGATAATTCATCAATTTGCTCCTCAGTGAGGCAATACATATCAAAATATACATTTCCTTTTCTTAAAACACTCAGCACAGGCTTTTGATGTTCCAACAATGATTTGTGTAATTTTTCGGCAAAAAAAGATTTTTTTCTTGAAGAATCATAATTTGGCATCAATTGCACGGCAAAGCTTTCCAAAAACTCCCCCGGCAATGCCCCTCCCCCAAATTGCGCCTTGCTCTGAACTGCACAACAAGGAATTCCTAAATCGATCAATCGTTCTTCAAGCATCTTAGCTTTTCGATGAATTTCTTCTTTTGTTTGCCCTAAAAACTTATAAATATAATTGTTTTTCAACAATTTAGAATGGTCAACAAATTGCATACACACCGCTTCTAAATAGCTAAGGGTAAGTTTTCCTACGCGCAAAGCTCGCACTAATGGATCTTTTTTCAGTTTCTTAACGTATTCTGCTTTTCCGGCTATAATACCGGCTTGCGGTCCTCCCAACAATTTATCGCCACTGAAACAAACAAGATCAACACCTGTAGCCAAAGTTTTTTTCACATCCGGTTCTTTCTCCAATTCGGGAATATTTACTTCTTGAAGCAATCCCGAACCCATATCATAAAAAACAGGAATTTTATATTCTTCCCCAAGTTTAACAAGCTCTCGTAATTTTACATTTTCAGTAAAGCCTTGAATCTTATAATTTGAGGGGTGCGCCTTCAGTAAAGCTCCGGTATTTTCATTTATTTCGCGTTCAAAATCTGATAAACGGGTCTTATTGGTTGTCCCTACTTCTACCATCTTACAATCCGAAACAGCAAGAATATCGGGCAAACGAAAAGAACCTCCAATTTCGATCAACTCACCACGCGAAACAATCACTTCCTTATTTTTGGTAAAAGCACGAAGAATCAACATTATGGCTGCTGCATTATTGTTGACAACCAATACATCTTCCGCTCCCGTAAGGTATTTTAGTATTTCGGACACATGGTCGTAACGACTTCCTCTTTTAGCTGTGTTCAAGTTAAACTCAAGATTGCTGTAATGTGCCAACACCTCACTTGCATCCTCAATGAGTTGAGGACTAAAAGGAGCCCTGCCTAAATTGGTGTGCATGACAATACCCGTAGCATTAAAAACATTGACAAGGCTTTTGCGACTAAGTGCAGTAGCTTTAACAAGCACTTTTTCTACAATTGCCTCCATATCAGGAACGTCTGATGCGCCGATAGCACTTGCTTTTATTTCGCTAACAACCTTACGAACAACATACAGCACCCTATCGCGATCATATTTTTCAATAAGAGATTGTACTAAAGGATGAGCTATGATAGTATCTACTCCCGGTATTTTCCTGAGCTGAACTGTTTTTTTTGCCATATAAATCTAGGGTATTGTATACAAATAGCCGAGAGGGCAGGGATCGAACCTGCCACAGCCGGTGTTATCCGTCTGCTACCGGTTTTGAAGACCGGCTGGGACACCAGTCCCGTCCTCTCTGAATAAATTCTCGCTTCCGAAGCCGTAAAAATAAGACAATAATCAATACAGCAGCGTTGCAAAAATAAAATATTTTCAAAGACCTTAAGCATTCGATATTACCTGAATATTTCTACTTTTGTTGCCTAATAACTTGTGCCTGCAAGAAGTGTCTTGATTTTTGAAGTCCTGAAAAAAACTTCAAAATGAACAACTCAGTATTGGTATTTTCTTGCGGAAACTAATTTAAGCAATCAACAATGAAGTTCGTTTCAATTATTTTAAGTCCGATATTCTACATTATTTTTGGATTACTATTACTTGTTTTCCACCCGATTGAAATAATTGCTTTCAATATCTTTGGTGTAAAGATTTTCAGAAAAAGCATCATCCTGCTCAATCGGCTTGTTTTTCATTCACTAAAAATTATTGGTACCAACATAAAAGTAATCGGCAGAGAAAACATTCCCGACAATGAAGCCATTGTTATTGTTTCGAATCACCAAAGCATGTGGGACATTCCTTTTGTTATATGGATTTTCAGAAAGTACAACACGCGATTTATTGCAAAAAAAGAATTGGGAAAAAACCTTCCTACCGTTTCATACATTTTGAGAAAAAACCTATCTGCCCTAATTGATCGAAAAAATGGTTCGCAATCCATAAAGGAAATAATCAAAGTTTCAAGACGCACCAAAGAAGACCAATCAGCTCTATGTATTTTCCCTGAAGGTACTCGTTCTCGAAACGGAAAATTACGCCGATTCAAAGAAAGCGGGTTAAAAACCATCTTCAAGGTAATGCCGGAAGTAAAGGTTGTTCCCTTTGTTATAGATGGTAATTATAAACTTCATCGGTATGGAAAAATGTTCATAAATCCTTTTCAAACCATCACTGTTCGGGTTCTTGAACCTATAGAAATAAAAAATGACTACGAAGAAAAAGTAAAAGAGATTGAATCGTTGATAAAAAGCCATCTTGAGAAATGAAAAAAGCTGAATCGTTTGATTCAACTTTTTTATCATTAATTGTACATTTTCAGATCATTGTGATTCGATTCAAAAATCGTCACAAATTATTTTAAGCTATAATGTGATTCTTTATAAGCAAATCCTGCATTTGCAGTTGTAGTTTTTTAGCTTCTTCGCGTGCTGCGGCAGCAAAACCTTCTCCACTATCTGCAAAAATGATTCCGCGAGAAGAATTAACCAAGAGACCACATTTATCATTCATTCCATATTTCACCACTTCGTCCAAGCTACCGCCTTGAGCACCTACCCCCGGCACCAATAGAAAATGATGGGGAATGATTTTACGAATTTCACCCAACATTTCAGCTTTCGTAGCTCCAACCACATACATCATATTGTCCTCAGTTCCCCATTGCTTTGATATTTCTAAAACATGTTTATAAAGCTCCGTATCTGTCTCTGAATCTTTAATCAACTGAAAATCAAAAGCTCCTTTATTTGAGGTTAAAGCCAATAGAATAACCCATTTATTCTCAAACTCCAAAAATGGCATAACGGAATCAGAGCCCATGTAAGGAGCTACCGTTACAGAATCAAAAGAAAATCCCGATTTTTCTTTATCAAAAAAGGTTGTTGCATATTGCTTCGAGGTATTTCCAATATCACCTCGCTTTGCATCAGCAATGGTAAATATTTGATTCCGGAATTGATCCAAATAATCCATTGTTTTTTGCAAACTGATCAAGCCTTTTACTCCCAGACTTTCATAAAAAGCTAAATTTGGCTTATATGCTACCGTAAGATCAATCGTTGCATCAATAATTTGCTTATTGAATGCAAATATGGGATCGTCTTCGTTCAGTAAATGCTTTGGTATTTTATTAATATCAGCGTCAAGCCCCACACACAGGAAGGACTTTTTCTCTTTGATAATATGTAATAATTCTGTGCTGTTCATCGTATAAGTTAAAAATGCGTCCGAAAACGCAATGTATAGAATTAGCCAATAGTTTCTTTCAGTTTTTCTGCATTTTCAGCTACTTGAAGTGCATCAATAACATCTTGCAATGATCCGTTAATAATTGCTTGCAAATTGTAAAGCGTAAGATTAATACGGTGATCAGTCACTCTTCCTTGCGGATAATTATAGGTTCGGATTTTTGCTGATCGATCACCACTTGAGACCATTGTTTTACGTTTCGAAGCAATTTCATCAAGATATTTTTTGTGCTCCATTTCATAAATTCTTGTACGAAGCACCTTCATTGCTTTCTCCAGATTTTTTATCTGTGATTTCTCATCTTGGCAAGTTACAACAATACCCGTAGGTTCGTGAGTCAGTCGAATTGCCGAATACGTTGTATTCACCGACTGTCCTCCGGGACCTGACGAGCAATAAGTATCTTTACGAATATCGTTGGTGTTAATCTCAACATCAAACTCTTCTGCCTCAGGCAACACAGCAACTGATGCTGCCGAAGTGTGCACACGACCCTGAGTTTCTGTTGCCGGAACACGCTGTACTCGGTGCACGCCCGATTCATATTTCATTGTTCCGTAAACATTGTCACCAACAACATTAAAAATAACTTCCTTGAACCCACCCATTGTTCCTTCGGTAGAATCTACAGGCTCAACCTTCCATCCTTTCGTTTCACAGTAACGGCTGTACATTCTGTAAAGATCACCTGCAAAAATACTTGCCTCATCACCACCAGTTCCGGCACGAATTTCAACAACAGCATTTTTACTATCCTCAGGATCTTTCGGAATAAGTAAAAACTTAATTTCTTCGTCCAATTCTTCTTTTTGCTTACTCAATTCATTAAGCTCCTCCTTTGCCATCGAACGAAATTCATCATCCTTCTCAGTTTCGAGAATCAACTTTGATGATTCAATATTCTCAACAACATTTTTGTATCTGTGATAAGCTTCTACAATAGGTTTTAAATCTTTGTAATCCTTATTAAGCTTAACAAATCGCTTCATATCAGAAACCACATCCGGGTCTCCCATTTGTTCTTCGATTTCAAGAAAACTACGATAGAATCCTTCTAACTTTTCAAGCATGTATTTTTCTTTCTTTAATTCCGCTGACAAAGATACTATTTTCTGCGGGAATCCTTAGATTAGAAACAAATTATTAAAATCACTTTAAATTAACAGCAGTAACTTCAATTCGTTGCTCGTCACCGCAGGGCTCCGGTTCGTTATACCGAATCGACAGCTCCAATGGAAAGTCAGCGTCCGGTGTTATAACAAAACTGGAAGGAAATGATTCAACCAAATAAAATTCGGCTTCATAAGGTTCCGGATTATCAGAAGTGGTGACCATATAGCCTCCGCAACAATCGCAAAACCTCCAATCGTAGCCGGTAACCAACACATCAACATACTCTTCTTCTTTTTTACATGATAAAAATCCAACAAAACCTATCACAACAAAAAGTAAGATAAAACGCAATACTTTCATAAATCACTTATTTATTTCAAATGGCTAAGATCGTAATTTTCAGAAATAATACAAAAAGTTAATATTTTGAAATATTTATTTACTCCTTTCATTTTTCCTGTGTTTCTTTGCACAAAATAAAACTTCAAAAAATGGAATTAAAACTACAACGACCTGTTGCATTTTTCGATTTGGAAACAACAGGAATAAACATAGCTAAGGATCGCATCATTGAAATCTCTATTGTAAAGATAATGCCAAATGGAGAAATGAAAACAAAAACCAAAAGAGTTAATCCTCAAATGCCCATTCCGGCAGGTTCATCGGCTGTTCATGGCATTTATGATGAGGACGTGAAAGATGAACCATCATTCGAACAGCTCGCACATGAATTAGCCCAATTTCTTAAAGGCTGCGACCTCGCCGGATATAATTCCATCAAGTTTGACGTTCCTTTGCTAATTGAAGAGTTTTTAAGAGTGGGGGTAGATTTCGATTTAAAGTCAACAAAACTTATTGATGTACAGAATATTTTCCACAAAATGGAACCTCGAACATTATCCGCTGCTTATAAGTTTTACTGCAACAAAGACCTTGAAAATGCACATAGTGCCGAAGCTGATGCACTTGCCACTATGGAAATATTGAAATCACAATTAGACCGATATGAAGGGGTAGAATACAAGGATAAAAAAGGTAAAGTTTATACTCCGGTTGTAAATGACATAGACAAATTAAGTGAATTTTCATTCCATAATCGAAATGCAGACCTATCCGGACAAATTATCTTCAATGATAAAAATGAAGAAGTTTTCAATTTCGGAAAGCACAAAGGAATACCTGTAGAAAAAGTTTTTAGCGAACAACCCAACTACTACGATTGGATGATGAAAGCTGACTTCCCACTTTACACAAAAAAACTTATCACAGCAATAAAACTTAGAGCCTTCAATAATAAATAAGTAAGTATCAATCAAATAAAGCATAATAGTCGTCCTTCGGGGCGACTATTTTTTTTGGCAAAAGGTGAAGGAAGGAAGAGAAAAGATAAGGTCAAAAAAAAAACCCCAATCTTGCGATTGAGGTTCTATGAAAAACGGCGACGACTTACTTTCCCACATAATGCAGTATCATCAGCGCTGGTAGGCTTAACTT
>PDWJ01000876.1_pt1 | contig 40804 bp, 34 predicted proteins | sample 1430881 | NCBI WGS metagenome assembly PDWJ01 (sample SAMN01162460, study PRJNA174530) | Oral metagenome, whole genome shotgun sequencing project. | biome: Marine environment; feature: Marine mammal; material: Swab sample of the gingival sulcus; isolation source: swab sample of gingival sulcus...
TTCGCCAATAGTTTTATTTTTTAAATCTTCATTCCAGAATTCTTCTAATTTCCATATTAATCTACTCAGAAAGGATTTCAACGGCTCTTTTTTATAATTTTCAAAATTAATATGAGCAACTTTATAATTTTGTTTTTCTAATTCTTTTGCCAACTGCCTAAAATAAGTACTTTTACCTGTTTGACGTGGTGCCCAAATGGTAAAATATCTATCGTCTTTTACCAATTCTACCCCTTTTTGAACTAAATCGGTTCTTTGTATTGTGTAATGTTTTTTCGGAATATTCGGACCTGATGTATTAAACTTTCTCATATCTTTTTTTTTTACAAATATAATAATACCCTACAATTTATATAAATTTACCGTGAAACTCTAACAGCAACGACACATAAACCTTTCATAATAAAGAACTTAGCTATCACCTCCTCACCAGACCTCAAACCATTAAATACCACAATACCTCTCAATTACATCACACAATTGGTTACTGGACGCAGCCGAAGCGCCGAATATAAATACCATTCCGTAAGCAAACTTCAGTTACTCAACAAGGCATACCTCATCCTTGCGATACCTGTATATTGTAAATCAAGCCAGTACTCTAACTTTCAAAAATTAGCCTACGAAAGTACAGCCATACCTTTTTCCAATCTCAATATAGCCTCGTCTTTACCTATCGTTACAATAATTTCAAACAAATCAGGTCCGCCGCCGGTTCCTGTAATAAGCAAACGAATAGGATTTAATATTTTACCAAAACCCAATTCATTACTTTTTATATATGTCGATATTGTTTCTTTGATGTTTTCAGCTGTAAATTCTTCCGGATTAATTTTTTTCAACAACACAGTTATTTTTAAAACATGCTCGGAAATACCTACTTTCCAATGTTTTTTTACACCTTTAGCATTGTACTCTTCCGGCGTTTTAAAGAAAAATCCGGCTTCGTCAAACAAATCAGGCAATAAACTTATACGTTCACGCATAAGTCCCAGTACCTTAGTAAGATAACTGCGTTCTACTGTTATATTTCGAGCTTCAAAAAGAGGCAAATATAATTCCGTCAAAGCATCAATATCATAAGTCCTTATGTATTGTTCGTTGAACCACTTAGCTTTATCGGGCGAAAATTTAGCCCCGCTTTTATTTACTTTTCTTATATCAAAAACTTTTATGAGGTTTTCCATATCAAACACTTCTTCGTTTGTACCCGGACTCCACCCCAACAAAGCAATGAGATTTATAAAAGCTTCTTTCAAATATCCATCGTCGCGAAAACCCGCAGCTGTATCATTAGTCCCGGGCTCAGTCCATTCCAAAGGATATACGGGAAAGCCCATTTTTTCGCCATCGCGTTTACTCAATTTGCCCTTTCCGTTAGGTTTCAAAATCAAAGGCAAATGTGCGAATTGAGGCATGTCTTTTTCCCAACCCAAAGCCTCATACAACAAAACATGCAAAGGTAACGACGGCAACCATTCTTCGCCCCTTATCACATGACTTATTTTCATAGAATAATCATCCGTAACATTGGCAAGGTGATAAGTCGGAAAACCATCAGATTTAAAAAGAACTTTATCATCTAATTCATTAGTATTTACCTTTACCGTTCCACGAATTATGTCGTGCATCTCTACGATTCTATCCTTAGGAATATTAAACCTTATTACATAAGGTTCACCCGCAGCAAGCCTCTTTTGTACCTCATCTTCGGAAAGCGTAAAACTGTTTTTCATCTTTCCCCGAGTCAAAAAATTATAATGACGCACCGACGAACCCGAAGCCTCAAGATTTCTACGCATCTCATCCAATTCTTCGGCTGTATCGAAAGCATAATATGCCTTTTTATCGGCTACAAGTTGCCGCGCATATTTAGCGTATATCTCTTTTCGCTCCGACTGACGATAAGGTCCGTAATCGCCACCTTGTCGTACCCCCTCATCGGGTGTTATACCGCACCACTCAAGGGATTTATTAATATACTCTTCGGCAGACGGGACATACCGAGTTTGGTCGGTATCTTCTATACGAAGCAAAAAATCGCCGCCTTGACTTTTGGCAAACAAATAATTAAACAATGCTGTTCTCACTCCGCCTATATGGAGCGCACCCGTAGGACTGGGTGCAAATCTTACACGTATTTTTTTTGACATTTTAAATAAATTTTTAAGTGTACAAAATTACGATTTTATTTCAGGAAATAACTTTTTTTTCAGAAAAATCTTTCTGAACTCATTCAAACTTTTTCTATTTCTTAAAAATAAAAAGTTTAAATGAATTCTTTTTAAAAATTTTCCACAATCCTATGTTTTTAGAATTTGAAAAACTACCTTTGTCATTGAAAATATAAAATTTCAACCCAAAAAAATTACAAAAACATACCCTGCATGGCACAATTCACTCATCTTCACTTACATACGCAATACTCAGTACTCGACGGAGCTAACGAAATAAAATCATTAATGAAACAAGTCAAAGCTCTGGGAATGGATTCCGTAGCAATTACCGACCACGGAAACATGTACGGAGTAAAAGAATTTCACAAGGCTGCTAAAAGTAACGATATAAAACCAATATTAGGCTGTGAGGCTTATGTTGCAAGACGCGGGTTGCAATTAAAAGAAACCAAAGAAGACAGAAGCGGTGAACACATCATATTATTGGCAAAAAACGAAACCGGATATAAAAACTTAATGAAAATTATATCGGTAAGCCATGTAGAAGGTTTTTATTACAAACCCAGAATTGATAAAGAACTACTATTTAAACATCACGATGGAATTATAGTAACAACGGCATGTTTGGGAGGCACTGTACCGCAAGCAATTCTAAAAGGCGATACAAAAAAAGCGGAACAAATTGCAAGCGAATACAAAGCAGTATTCGGCGATGATTACTACTTGGAATTGCAACTTCATAAATCTGAAATAAACGACCCTGATATAGATACTTATGAACGTCAATTGGAAGTGAATAAGGTCATTATGGATATTTCAAAAAAGTTGGACATAAAAGTAGTTGCCACAAATGATGTTCATTTTTTGAAAAAAGAAGATGCAAAAGCACACAATCTGCTTGTGCGCATGAATACCAAAAAGACCATAAGCGAAAAAATAAAAATGTACTATACGGGCGAAGAATATTTAAAATCGCCCGAAGAAATGGCAGAGCTTTTTCCCGACATACCGGAAGCATTAGAAAACACTCAAGAAATAAAAAATAAAATAGAGGATTTCAGTTTAGACAAAAAACCGATAATGCCTCATTTTGAACTTCCCGAAGGCTTTGAAACAGAAGCCGACTACTTACGGCACATTGTTTTTGAAGGAGCAAAAAAATGCTGGGACGAAATAACTCCCGAAATAGAGCAAAGACTTAATTTTGAGTTAGATACAATTATAGGAATGGGTTTCCCCGGATATTTTCTCATAGTTTGGGATTTTTTAAAAGCCGCCAGAGAAATGGGTGTTTGGGTAGGTCCGGGACGAGGCTCGGCAGCCGGCTCGGCAGTTGCTTACACGCTGAATATCATCACAGTAGACCCCATAAAATACGGTCTACTCTTTGAGCGTTTCCTAAACCCCGACCGTATCAGCATGCCCGATATTGATATAGATTTTGATGATGACGGGCGCGAAAAAATACTTAAATGGGTTGTAGAAAAATACGGTAAAGAAAGAGTTGCCAATATCATAACCTATGGAACAATGGCTTCCAAATCATCCATACGCGATGTTGCAAGAGTACTCGAATTTCCCCTATACGATGCCGACAGACTTGCTAAATTAGTGCCGGATAAAGTAAAAAATCTTGAACAAGCCTACGCCGAAGTCGAAGAACTTAAAACAGCCTGCGAAGGCAGTGGCAAAGAAGCCGAAGTACTGCGATACGCCAAACTATTGGAAGGCTCTGTAAGACAAACAGGAGTACATGCTTGCGGCATAATAATAAGTAGAGACGATTTGGTTGAACACATACCCGTAAGCACCAGTAAGGATGCCGATTTATTGGTAACACAATTTGAAGGCAAACATGTTGAAGACGTAGGATTGCTGAAAATGGACTTTTTGGGTTTACGCACACTATCAATAATGAAAGATGCCGTTGCAAACATAAAAAAACAACATGGCATAGACGTAGACTTAGCCTCAATTCCCTTAGACGACCCCGAAGTTTTTGCACTTTTTACACGCGGCGAAACCACAGCCCTGTTTCAATTTGAATCCGACAATATGAAAAAGTTTTTGCGCATGCTTAAACCTACTCATTTTGAAGACCTTGTTGCCATGAACGCCCTATATCGTCCGGGTCCTATGCAATATATAGATTCTTTCATAAGAAGAAAACACGGCAAGGAAAAAGTAACATACGACCACCCCGACATGGCAGAATTTCTGGAAACAACATACGGAATTACTGTCTATCAGGAGCAAGTAATGCGGCTTTCGCGAAAAATGGCAGGCTTCACAAGAGGACAAGCCGACTCTTTGCGAAAAGCTATGGGTAAGAAAATCGTTGCAAAAATGAACGAATTAAGACCCAAATTTTTTGAAGGTTGTCAAAAAAACGGATATTCAAAAGAACTCATTACCACAGTGTGGGAAAGCTGGGCAGAGTTTGCAAAATATGCTTTTAACCGCTCTCACTCAGTATGTTATGCCTACTTAGCTTATCAAACAGCTTACCTAAAAGCCCATTACCCGCCTGAATTTATGGCTGCTGCACTCACTCGCAATATTTCCGAAATAAACAAAGTGCAAATACTTATGGAAGAAACAAAACGAATGGGTTTAGAAGTAAATCTGCCGGATGTAAATCAAGGATATTATGACTTCCAAGTAACAAAAAAAGGTATAAATTTTGGTTTGGGGGCTATAAAAGGAGTAGGAAAATCAGCCGTAGAAGCCATAGTTGAAGAACGTAACAACAACGGAAACTTTAAAGACTTCTACGACTTTGTGGAACGTGTAAACCTAAACTCCGTAAACAAACGCACAATTGAAGCCTTAGTATTAGCCGGCGCTTTCGATAGTATTTCGGGCAATATACACCGCAGTGCTTTTTTTCACAAAACACACGACACCAGCCCCTCTTTCATAGAAGATACAATAAGATACGGCAATAGCTATCAAGGCGACGGCGACACCATGCAACAAAGCATTTTTGGCGGAAGCAACGATGTGGAAATTCTGAAACCTACACCACCCGAAATTGAACCTTGGAACCTGCTCGAACGCCTCAACAAAGAAAAAGAAGTTATAGGAATTTACTTATCGGAACACCCGCTTGATAATTACAAATTGGAAATAGAAAATACTTGTATCCCACTGGCAGAACTTACCACCAATATAGAAAAATACAAAGGAATGGAAGTAAAAACCGCAGGCATTATTACAGGAGTACGACATGCTACAACCAAAAACGGTAATCCTTTCGGTTCTTTTGAGTATGAAGATTTTAGCGGAAATTTTAAAGTTACCATTTTCGGGAAAGATTATATAAACCTAAAAAACTATATGACAAAAGGGTTTCAGGTATATATACGCGGAAAAGTAGAACACCGATTTAACAAGCCGGATGCCGAATTGGAATATAGAATTACGAAAATAGATATGTTGTCGGAGGTTAAAGACAAAATATTTAACAAGATTATGGTGAAATTACCTGTCGAAGAAATTTCAGGCAATTTTGTAGACGAATTTTCTAATTTCGTAAATACAAACAGCGGAAATGTAGACCTTGATGTTATTGTATACGACCCAAAATCTAATGTATCTGTAAAAATGCACTCTCGCAGCAAAAAAGTAAATCTAAACAATAAATTTGTAAACTATCTTAAACAAAAAACTTTTATGGAATTTCTTATTTCTTAAATTTTTTATCCTCTCTCAAAAAAAGTAAAAAATTTACGTTTTTATTTTTTCGATATTTTACTATATTTGCGGTGATATTGATTTTTAAATTACAAAAATATATAATTATGCCAATTGAAATTACCGACAACAGCTTTGAACAAGAAGTTTTAAAATCAGAAATTCCCGTAATCGTTGATTTTTGGGCTCAATGGTGTGGTCCTTGTCGAATGCTTCACCCTGTTATGGAAGAATTAGAAAAAGATTTTGCCGAAAAAGCCAAAATCACAAAAGTAGACGTAGACAGCAACCCTCAAATATCAGCCAAATATGGCGTTAGAAGTATCCCTACCGTTTTATTTATTAAAGGTGGCGAAGTTGTAGATAAACAAGTAGGTGTGGTACCTAAAAAAGTGTTTGCAGAAAAAATAAACGCTATTTTATAAAATATCACAGATACAAAAAATTAAAACTTTTTACAGAAAACTGTACAAAACAAAGATTTTAACCCGGTATTTTTGCCGGGTTTTTGTTTGAACTTTTTCTAAAAAAAATTAACAATTGTATGTCCCTGAGGCAATTACCGTATCAAGTTTTCCGTTTCCGATTTTCTTCCCAATTAAATTAAATGAATTTATACAATAGAAATCGTTATGAGCACTCAAATTACAACAAACCTGAAATATGCAAAACACAATATATCTTTTACTCATTTTACTTGCACTATTGGAAGTAAAAGAAGACACTACGCAATACGACAATGGATTATACGGGCTAAATAACTATACGCGCGAATTTGATTTCAGCAATTCCGAACAATTAAAACACTTGCCTTCGTTTGGAAAAGACCCTTCTTACATAGAAAACGAAAAATTAAAAACCCCTATAAAAGTAGGTAAACACAAAGGCTTGGGACGTAAATTTAAGTTTAAAGAAAATGGCGGCGAACCTAATGAAGCAGAAATGGAATTTACTATTTGGATAGAAAATAAATTCCAAAAAAACGGGAAAAATAATGAGATAGGGAAATTTTCAGGTTTTGAAGGCATATACGACAGTAGAGCCGGTTGGGGTGGTAAAAAAGTTACAAATCAAAACAGCTGGTCTGTAAGAATAGCACATGCAGCCGAAAACAATGAAGGCAAAATTCCAATAGGATTATACGTGTATCATCCCAATATGCCAGAAAAATACGGCACAACCATAAATCCACACTTCTCGTTAAACAAAGAACAGACCTACACCTTGAAACTATATGTTAAAATGAATGAAATAGGTAAAAAAAATGGAATTATAACTTTCTCGGTTGATGGCAACGAAATATACAGCTCCAATTCTTGGAAGTTTAGAAACACACCCTGCGTTCATATAAAATCCGTATGGTTAGATACCTATATAGGCGGCAAAACCCCATCAAAGTTAACGACTTATACTTTAATTGATAATTTAAAAATAAAATGGTAAACACCAAGCTGTTTCAAGACAAGCCGTTTCTCGTTTTCTTTCCACTTTCGACTTAAGTTGCAATAGAAATCGTTATTTTTGCACATTTTGGGTTTAAAATTTTAAATTTGCAAAATATACCCCTACCCCAAACTATATATTAAAATTTAACTGTATGAAAAATTTAAGGGAGATAAATGAACTCAGACAATTCGGAGCGCTTAATTTTTTGGCACGCCAAGTAGCCGAAGGCTTCATCACAGGACTTCATAAAAGCCCTTATCATGGTTTTTCGGTAGAATTTGCAGAACATAGAGCCTACAATGCAGGCGAATCAATAAAAGACATAGATTGGAAACTCTACGGACGCACCGATAAATTATTTGTGAAAAAATACGAAGAAGAAACAAATCTACGATGTCATATTTTATTAGACCTCTCATCATCAATGCACTTTCCTTATCGGGAAAAAAAGTTACAAAGCAAATTGGATTTCTCTGTAATTTCGGCGGCGGCACTTATATACTTATTTCAAAAACAAAGAGATGCAACAAGTCTAACCTTATTTTCGCAAGACATAGAATGGCAAAGCCAAGCCAAAATGTCCTCTATACATATAAACCACCTGTTTAATAAATTATCAGAATTACTCAATCAAGCCAAACCACCTTTAAACAAAACTGATAACACACCGGAAATACTACATTATCTTGCTGAAAAATTTCACAAGCGTTCATTAATTATTTTATTCAGCGATATGTTTACTAAAGAAAAAACCGATGAACTTTTTGAAGCATTAAGACATATTCGACACAAAAAACATGAACTTATAATTTTTCACGTTACCGACCATAAACACGAAAAAGAATTTGAATACAGCAACAAACCTTATAAATTTATAGATATGGAAACCGGCGAAAGTTTAAAATTAAATCCCAACGCCATACGTCCGGGCTTTTTAAATAATTCTAAAAAGTTTTTTAATGAAATAAAACTAAAAGCAGCCCAAAACAAAATAGACCTGATTTCTGCCGATATAAATTTAGATTTCAATACTGTACTACTTCCCTATTTGCTAAAAAGAAACAAACTTTATTAACCTAAAGTAACAAAATATAGCGAATTTTATTATACATAAATTACAAAATACAATATATTTTATTACCTATAAGTAATAAAATAGACTTATATTCTTACCTGTAAACAATAAAAAGTATAATTTATATTAATTAAATGAAACCTAAAATTACTCCTTTTATAACTCACGAATTATAAAAAAAAATAATTTTATCACCTGTAAGTTATAAAAAAAGTAAAAAATATTACCTGCAATTAATAAAAGTTTTTATATTTGCAAAAAATATAAAAAAATGGAAGCATTATTTCAAAGACATCTGAGAAGATTAAAAAACCTAAGAGTAACATATCAAAATGAAATAATAAATGATATTCCTTGGGAACAACAATTAGTAGGTATAACCGGAGCCAGAGGAGTAGGAAAAACCACTTTGCTTTTACAATACATAAAAAAGAAATGGAAATATGAACGAAAAGCATTGTACGTAAGCCTTAGCGACATTGATTTCCCTTTTCCTACACTGTATAAACTGGCAGAGGAGTTTGTACAACAAGGCGGCGAACACCTGTTTATAGACGAGATACACAAATTTCCAAGATGGTCGGAAGAACTGAAAACTATTTACGACAGTCTACCGGAACTAAAAATTTGTTTCACAGGTTCATCTATTTTAGATATTTACAAAGGAAAAGCAGATTTAAGCAGAAGAGCTTTAGTTTTCAATATGCAAGGCTTGTCTTTCAGGCAATTTCTGCAAATAGAAACAGGTTTGGAGCTACCAATATACTCATTAAACGATGTGATAACAAAGCACTACGATATTGTTGCAAACTTATTGGAACAAATTAAACCATTCAAATACTTTAATGATTATTTGAAATACGGCTACTACCCGTTTTACCTTGAGAGCAAGGAGTTTTACAGCATGAAACTGTCCGGAACTTTAATGCAAATCATTGAAAACGATATGCCTTATTTGTTAAATGTAGGTTATGAGTACATAGACAAAATAAAACGTTTTGTTAATATTCTGGCTAACGACGTACCTTTTAAACCTAATATATCAAATTTAGCATCATCCTTGGAAGTATCTTGGAAAACAGTAATAAACTATTTGAGATACTTGCACAAAGCAAAGATTATAAACATAATTTTTCCGGTAGGGAAAAACGTTTCGGCACTGTCAAAACCGGAAAAAATTTTTCTACACCACCCTAATTTATTCTATTTATTTAAAGAAAACATAGAAAATAAAGGGAATTTGCGAGAAAGTTTTTTCATAAATCAAGTTATGTACAAACACAAAATACAAATTCCGAAACAAGGCGATTTTTTACTTGATGAAAAATATCTTTTTGAAATAGGCGGCAAAAAGAAAGGTTATAAACAAATTGCCGACCTGCCCAATTCTTTTGTAGTATCCGATGATATAGAAATTGGATACAAAAACAAAATACCTTTATGGTTGTTTGGTTTTTTGTATTGATTATCAACAAAAAAGCCTTTTATATGTTGTAAAAATAGTACAATCTATTTGTAACATCCTGTTCTGAATAGGCAGGATGTTTTTTTATTTCGGGCGCTTTAACCCCTGATATAAAATATTTATTACCTATGAAAACACGAGCTTCATTCCACATATTCTCTTTCAGAATATAATTTATTATTTTAGCCCCGCCCTCTACTATAATTGACTGTATATTAAGTTTATAAAGCTCATTTAAAACTTTCTTTAATACTTCCTCATGACTATCTACCACTATGTATTTGCAATTGGTTTTAGAGGGTTTACTTTTTTCTGAAAAAACTAAAGTGGGAATGCTCCCGTCAAAGATATGCAAATCATCGGGTAGGCGTAAGTGTCTGTCTAACAGCACTCGCAAAGGATTTGAGCCGGCATAACTTCGTATATTCAATTTTGGATTGTCTTTTTCTGCCGTGTTAGTGCCTACCATTATGGCATCTTCCTCAGCTCGCCACTTATGTACCTTTATGCGAGCAAATTCATCCGTTATCCAATTAGGACCTATCGGGGTATCCGGTTGTCTATCAAAATCAATGTATCCGTCTGCTGTTTGCGCCCACTTCAAAATAATATACGGACGCTTTTTTTCATGAAAAGTAAAAAAACGCGCGTTCAACTTTCTACTTTCTTGTTCCAATACGCCGACTTTTACATTAATTCCGGCTTTTTCCAAAGTAGCAATACCCTTACCATTAACTTCTTTGTAAGAATCGCGACAAGCTATCACTACATTAGGTATTTTATGCGCCACTATAAAATGAGAACAAGCAGGCGTTTTGCCTACATGATTGCACGGTTCTAAATTAACATAGAGTGTAGATTCTTTCAGTAAGTCTTTGTTTTTCACGGAATTAATTGCATTCACTTCGGCATGTGCCTTGCCGTATTGCCTATGCCAGCCTTCGCCTATTATCTTTCCTTTGTGAACTACAACCGCCCCCACCATAGGGTTGGGAGATACTAAACCTCTGCCGTTGCCGGCTAAATGCAAGCAACGTTTCATGTATTTAATGTGATTTGTTTCTGATAACATTTTTATATTTTTAACAAAGGTATAATACCTCCCTGAAATTTACTAATAACGAAATTCCAAAATAAGACTATCTTCGGTCTTCCGTATTCCTACCTTCTATTTTTTCCCATGGTTTTATTCCCAACTACAAAAGTTCCGTCTCTCCAAAGTAAATCAAAATTAGTACAAGACAAATTATTTTTGATTTTACTATATTCCTTTTTATTAATCCATTCTGAAAGCGCATCCATATCTAAATCCACCTTAATAGTTTTCCCATTTTGAGGTAAAATAATTTTTATGGGACCCGATTTCATTTCAACTTTTTTATTTACAAAAGAATTTATATCAATTTTAGGAATAACCTCGGAGGTAACATTAGTCCATTTGCTATTGTTGTAAGTATAAAAATTCAAACTCGACACCTCACTAACCATATCCCACTGTGTAATATTTACGGCAATAAGTTTGCTTTTGTCTGATTTCACGAAATAAGTAAGTTCAATATTTTGTCCTTCGCCATCACTCAAGCCGGATATTCTCATATAAGCATTTTTATAATCCAAAGTATCAATTGAAAAATAAATTTCTTTTTCTATTAACTCTATGACCTCTTTAGTTTGAAGCATAAATTTCCTTTGTTCCAAAGAAAGATTATTTATCAATTTATCGGGGAGTAACAGAAAATAGTCTTTTATATTTTTGGGGTTACCAACAGGCATATCATTTTCAGTATTAACTTTTTCGGTATTAACTTTTTCAGCTGTCTTTTTTTCCACAACTTCCGAAGTCGTATTACTTGATTTGTTTGTCTTTTTGCTATTTTTTACTTCAGCTTCATTACAACTGAATATAAACAACATGCTAATAAAAATAATAGAAATAATTGTTCTCATTTTTTTTTTATTTAAAAGTTAAGCCCAAACTATGTAATAGAAAATTTATTTGAATTTGCTCTACAAAATCCTACTACATAATTCGGGCTTTGAAAAATAAACACGTTAATATAAGTTTTTATTCACATTTAGAATGACCGCAGTCCATACAATTCAAGCAACCCTCTTGGTATATTAATTCGGTTGAACCGCATTCCGTACATTTAGTTTTTTTGATAGGTGCAGTTCCATTTTCTATATAATTTTTAAGGGTTCTTATAACTCCTCTTTTCCAAGAATTTATGGTGTCATCATTAAGTTGCAATGACGAAATAAGATGAATTGCATGCAACAATGGCATTCCATGACGCAATACGCCTGAAATCAGTTTTGCATAGTTCCAGTATTCAGGATTAAATTTATACGACAAGCCTTCAATCGTTATATTGTGTCCATATTTATTTTTATATCTAAAATCATAACGTTTAGTGCCGTCTTCAAAGCGTTGTTTTATCACAACACCGTCTTTTACAAATTTAGGAACAGGTAATGCTTCGGGTTCGGCACGTCCGGTAAATATTTCATAGGGTTTGCCGTCAAGCAGTCCTACAAAAGCGATCCATTCCTCATCATTGTTCATAAATCTTACAACATCTGTTTTCAATTCATCGGGACGTTTAATGTGTTGAGCTGCATCTTCTTTTTCTTCTTTTTTGGTGCTGCTTACAAGTACTCCATCCCTTGAGCCGTCACGGTAAACGGTAATGCCTTTGCATCCGCTTTGCCAACCTTCGGTGTAAACTTGCCCTACCAAATCTTCGGTAACATCAGAAGGCAAATTAACGGTAACACTTATGGAGTGGTCTACCCATTTTTGAACTTTACCTTGTAGTTGAACTTTTTTCAACCAATCAACATCATTTGAAGTAGCTTTATGGTAAGGTGATTTTTTTATTAATTCCTGAATGGCATCAGTATCCATTTTTGCTGCTTCATCGGCTTTGATGCCTTGTGTGCTAAGCCATGTAAGGAAATGATGATGAAATACATTGTATTCTTCCCACGAATCGCCTGTTTCATCGGTAAAACTTACGGTAACATCGCTGTCGTTAGGATTAACTTTTCTGCGTCTTTTGTAAGTAGGCAAAAATACGGGTTCAATACCTGAGGTTGTTTGTGTCATAATACTCGAAGAGCCTGTTGGCGCTACGGTAAGCAAGGATATATTACGACGACCGTATTTGTTCATATCGGTTTGTATTGTTGCATCGTGTTTAAATATTCTGTTCAAGAAAGGATTGTTTTTTTCTTTTTCAGAATTAAATATAGGAAATGCTCCTCGTTCTTTAGCCATTTCCACCGATGAACGATATGCTTCAATAGCAAGTGTGCGGTGTACTTTTTCGGCAAATTCATTTGCTTCGTCTGTACCATATCTGTAACCCAAAGCTGCCAGCATGTCGCCTTCGGCAGTTATTCCAAGACCTGTACGCCGTCCTTGCATGGTTTTGTTTTGAATATTTTCCCAAAGTTTGCGTTCTGTTCGTTTCACCTCATCCGTTTCGGGGTCTTGAGCTATTTTTGTAAGAATTCCATTTATTTTTTCGGCTTCTAATTCTATAAGGTCATCCATTAAGCGTTGTGCTTTACGTACATGTTTTTTGAAAAGTTCAAAATCGAAAACAGCTTTATCGGTAAAAGGATTTTTTACATAACCATATAAATTTATGGCAGTGAGACGACAACTGTCGTGCGGGCATAGAGGTATTTCTCCGCAAGGGTTGGTGGAAACGGTACGAAAACCTAAATCGGCATAGCAATCAGGTACTGATTCATTAATTATGGTGTCCCAGAAGAGTATACCGGGCTCGGCTGATTTCCAAGCATTATGAACTATTTTATTCCATAAAGGACGTGCATCTATTTGTCTTACTACTCGTGGATTGTCGGAATCTATGGGATATTGTTGTGTAAATTTTTCGTTGTTTTTTACGGCTTGCATAAACTCGTCGGTTATTTTCACCGATATATTTGCACCCGTTATTTTACCGGCTTGCATTTTGGCATCTATAAAATCTTCGGCATCGGGATGCTTAACAGATATACTTAACATTAATGCACCTCGTCTGCCGTCTTGTGCCACTTCACGGGTTGAATTTGAAAAACGCTCCATAAAAGGTACTACCCCCGTTGAGGTAAGTGCGCTGTTTTTCACGGGGCTTCCTTTCGGACGAATATGCGATAAGTCGTGTCCCACACCGCCTCTACGTTTCATTAGTTGTACTTGTTCTTGGTCTATTTTCATTATACCACCATAAGAATCGGCGGGTTGGTCTTCGCCTATTACAAAGCAGTTTGATAATGATGCTGTTTGATATTTATTTCCTATGCCTGCCATCGGACTGCCTGCCGGCACTATGTATTTGAAGTGGTCGAGCAAATCGAAAATTTCTTTTTCACTCATAGGGTTCGGAAATTTACTTTCTATTCGATAAAACTCTTTGCTCAATCGAGTGTGCATTTCCAAAGGCGATTTTTCGTATATATTTCCAAAAGAATCTTTTAAAGCATATTTGCTTACCCATACACGAGCTGCAAGTTCATCTCCTTTAAAGTATTTTTTACTTTCTTCAAATGCTTGTTCAAAGTTGTACTTTTTAACTTTAGGCGCTAAAGTTGTTGCTTGATTTGTCTTAATTTGACTTTTCATTTAAATATTATTTTATATTCGGATAACTCAATTAATTCAAAACTTTATTAGATAATAATTCGTTGTTTTTCTATAAATATTTGATAATCAAAAGCTTAAACCACCACTAAAACAAACACACAATTACTTGATTATCAACAAGTTAACTTTATCTTCAACAAAATATTAATTAGGTTTATGTATAAATTTTTCAAACTCACATTAACCTATATAAAGATAATTTCAGATTGCAAGTTAGAATAATTTTTTCTTTAAAATAAAGTTAAATTTAAAACTTTAGAGTAGCTTGTTGTTAATAACTTTATTTTTCTGTTGATTATCAGTAAAAGAAAGTTGTTGAAAAAAAATTTGATTATCCGATACTACTTCTTTCTGTGTGGAAGGGATACCACCCCGTCCTGCGGACACCCCTCCAAAGGAGGGGAATGAACCACCCCGTCCTGCGGACACCCCTCCAAAAGGAAGGGAATTTTGTCGTGTTAGTTTTCTGTGTCAATTCCATATCTGACAATTTCTTTTCCGTCGGCATCGTAAAATATAACTTCTATATGACGTTGTTCGGCTTTTCCGCTTACTTTTATCATGGCAAAATTGCGTTTACCGTGTATGTAGGTTTTATTTATTCGATAGGAATTTTTTTCGTCAGGGTTTACCCTCGCCGGACTTGAGGTAAGCGACGAAGAAGTTATATCATATATGGTGGGTTTACCCTTTTCTTTAAGTATATTTATTTCGCTGTGGTGTCGGTCGCCTGTAATAAAGACTACATTCTTAATATCCTGATTTTGAATAAATTGTATTATTTCTTCTCGCTCTTTATTGAAGCCGTAATTTGAGTATGTTTCGTATAACTTTGAGTCGTTTAAGAATTGTCCGCCCATAACCACGAATTTAATTTTTGCAATGCTCGACGAAAGCGCATTTAAAAGCCATTCCTTTTGTTTTTTGCCAAGCATGGTTTTATTTTCTCCGGGCATCAAGTCGGCATCCCTGTAAAAACGATTGTCTAACATAAAAAAATCGCAATCGTTCCAATTGAAAAAAGTTATTGCTCCGGGCATTTCTTTCGTTCCGTAACTTGGATTTGCCCAAAACTGTTTGAATACTTCCAAACTTACATCTTTCATAAAGAATGATTTATCCGAATTATTTGGACCGTAATCATGGTCGTCCCATATTGCGTAGTTGTGTGTTTTAGCCAACAATGGCTGCATTTCCTCCATCGAACGCGAATGTGTATTTCTGTATTGTATGCCGGTTCGTGTGTTCCAATCGGGTTCGCGCAAATAATTATTATCGCCAAGCCATATCATAAAATCAGGCGATTTATCTGCTATTTTTTGAAAAATTTTATACTCTCCCCCATAGCCTTTTCCGGGGCGGTCGAATATAGCTTCATTGACGTAAGTTCCACTACCTGCAACAAATGAAAATGCCGGCGGGTCGTTTCGCCAACGCCAAAGAGGTAGGGTTTCAAAACGACATTCATAATCTAAATTTATTTTTATGTCGTTTATATACAGGTCGTATTTGTATTCCATGCCGGGCAATAAACTATCGGCAAGCAAATGAGCTGTAAATGCTTCATTTTTACTTGTTTGCACCGTATTTGTCCAATAAAATTCGGCAGGATTGCGCTTATTGGCATATTTTATTTTTACCTCAGCACTTTCAGTGGTTTGTACCCATAGCATAACCTCACGCATTTCGGAATATCCGGTCATGGGACCCGAACGAAGTAAATTTTTTTGAGCATCAGCTGCTGAAAACAACAGAACCGGCAATAACGAAAATATTATTTTTTTTAACATGATATTTTTTTTAGAAATAGATAAATGCAAATATAATTTTTTTCTGAATTACTGTATTCCAACACTTTGGTAAATTACGAACGGTAAAGTCATTACGTGAACAGTTGTAATTATAATGTATTAATAATCAACAAGTTATACGTCTGCAAGGGAAATAATATAATTCCCTGATTATCAATTTTTTATAAAAAAAGAACAAACTATTGATGTAATATTTGAAATATTTTTAAATTTGTTTGAGATTACCTTAATATTGTGTAAAGGTAGCCTCGTATGTTTACAAAATAGAAAAATTTAAAGTTATTTTAAACAAAAAATTTTAACTACCATGAAGCATTTATTACTAATAGGAGGAGCCGGGTACGTAGGCAGCGTTCTCACTTCTCATTTTTTAAAATTAAATTATAAAATTACGGTTGTAGACAAATTTGTTTACAACAATAAATTTTCGGTTACTCCCTATGTAGGCGACCCCGATTATAAATTGGTAAATGGAGATTTAGGCGATATTGATGTTTTATCGAAAGCCTCCGAAGGTGTTACCGACGTTATTATCTTGGGCGGATTGGTAGGCGATCCCATAACAAAAAAATATCCCAAAGAGTCGGATATTATTAATGATAAATCTATTAAAAATTGTATTGATTTTTTCGATGATAAGAAAATAAACAAATTGGTATTTATTTCCACTTGTTCAAATTACGGCTTAATAAAAGATGATGAATTAGCCGACGAAAATTTTGAATTAAACCCCTTGTCGCTGTATGCAAAAGCAAAAGTTTCAAACGAAATGTATCTGTTAAACAAAAAAGATAAAGTAGAATATACGGGTGTTGTTTTAAGATTTGCCACAGCCTTTGGTTTATCGCCCCGCATGCGGTTTGATTTGAGCATAAGTGAGTTTGTAAGAGACATTTACATAGGCGAAGAGCTATTGGTTTATGACGAGCATACATGGCGACCTTATTGTCATGTGCGAGATTTTGCACGCCTGCTGGAGTTGGTTTTGGCTGCCGAAAAAGACAAGGTTAATTTTGAAGTTTTTAATGCAGGCGGCGACATGAATAACTACACAAAAAAAATGATTGTAGACGAAATATTGAAACAAATTCCCAACGGAAAAGTAGTGTACGGCGAAAACGGAAGCGACCCCAGAAATTATAAGGTGTCATTTGAAAAAGTAAAAAAAGTATTGAATTTTGAACCAAAATATTCTGTGGTAGAAGGAATTAAGGAATTAATAGAGGCGCTCGAAACAGGATTATACCAGAACTCTTTTGAAAATAAAGACCAATACGGCAACTACACCTTAAATTTATAACAAATAATGTTCTTGAAAGCCTAACAAGGAAGAATGCCCCCTTGTCAGAAAGGAAAGTACTAACATTCTGATAATTAGAGAGGTATAAACGCACTTTAACGACAAAACAAATTCCTGATTATCAAGTATTTACAAAGACAACTAATTATTACTCAATATGTGGAATAAAACAATTGATTTTATAAAAAAATTATACCAAACAGATAATTTTATACCGCTTCATGCACCTGTTTTTTTTGGTAATGAAAAAAAATATTTGAACGAATGTATAGATTCTACTTTTGTATCGAGTGTAGGCAAATTTGTTGATGAATTTGAACACAAACTTGCCGAATACACAGGTAGCAAACATGCCATTGTTTGTGTAAACGGGACTAATGCTCTGCATCTGGCGCTACTATTGGCAGGCGTTGAGCAAAACGACGAGGTAATAACCCAAGCCTTAACTTTTGTAGCTACGGCAAATGCTATTTCGTATGCAAATGCAGTACCTGTTTTCATAGATGTAGACAAAGATACCATGGGCTTATCGCCTATGGCTTTAGAAAAATATTTGCAAGAAAATGCCGAAATAAAACAAAACGAATGCTTCAATAAATCAACAGGGCGACGAATAAAAGCATGTATGCCCATGCACACTTTTGGTCATGCTTGCCGAATAGAGGAAATCATAAGTATTTGCAAAAAATACCATATAGAAGTTATTGAAGATGCCGCCGAAGCTATGGGAAGTTTTTACAAAGGGCAACATCTCGGCACTTTCGGATTGTTGTCGGCAATATCATTCAACGGCAATAAAATTATGACCACAGGCGGCGGCGGTGTGATATTAACCAATGACCAAAATTTGGCAAAAAAAGCAAAGCATCTAAGTACGCAAGCCAAAATACCTCACGCATGGGACTACGCCCACGACCACATAGGCTACAACTACCGAATGCCCAATATCAATGCAGCTTTGGGAATGGCGCAAATAGAACAGATAGACACATTTATACAAGATAAAAGAAATACAGCTAAACAGTATTCAGAATTTTTTAAAGAAAACGATATTTCATTTTTTAACGAAAGAGAAAACGAGAAATCAAATTATTGGTTAAATGCCTTAATTTTAGAAAACCAAGAACAACGTAATGATTTTTTAACGGTAAGCAACAAAGCCGGTGTTATGATCCGTCCTATTTGGAAGTTAATGAATACCTTAACAATGTTTAAAGATTGCCCGAAAGGAGATTTAAGCAATTCGCAATGGCTTGCCGATAGGGTTGTTAATATCCCAAGCGGTGTAAAATAATTTTCAATTACAAATCTTCAATTACAAATTACGAATTACTTTGTTGCATGGTTTAATTAGCATTTAAGGCGCTGATTATAAACTTCTTAGGTTTAAATTATTTGAATTTTTAAGCTTTTATAAGCTTTTCAAACCTATTTATTTTTATGAACAACTTATTATAAGATACTTACTTCGTATTATTATCTATACAACAAAGTCATTACGAATTACGAGTTTTTACAATACTTCGTTAAATTAAGAATTAAAAGTTAATGCATTGATAATGAGCTAATTACAGAACCTACGCACACTCTCAAGTAAAGTGTTAAATATCAATTAATTACAATAAAAAATAAAGAACTATTGAGTTAAAATATTTGAGGGGTTTGTTGAAAAAATATATAAAAATCCCCCTTTTCAGTAAATAAAAAACATTGAGTATTATTTTTTTTTGAAATAAGTAATACTTTTTTTTGATTATTAAATTTTTCTATATTATCTTTGCAACCTCTTTTAGAGGGTACCATAGCTCAGTTGGTAGAGCAACGGACTGAAAATCCGTGTGTCCCTGGTTCAATTCCAGGTGGTACCACACCAAAAACGCGTTAAATGACTTTTCGTTTAACGCGTTTTTTTTGTAATAATAAACCGGGACTTTATCGGTCGCCGGCGAACTTTGCCTCCGCTCAGTTACCTACAACGCTCTCCAATGGGTTTAAACCCATTGGAGAATATGACAAGGAAGCATGCTCCATTGTCAATTGGATAGTAGAGACATTGCATGCAATGTCTCTACGGCAAACTTACGACTATAAATACCTTTTTCTGTTTTACCTTTTAAACAATATTTTTAATACATTTGTCGAAAAAATAACAATGAACATAAAAAAACTGCTTAAATACACCTTTATTCCTTTATTTTTGACATTTACAACATCATGTTCCGACAACTATTTTGCGGCAGATGTCTCCAACATAGAGGTAGACCTGAAAATTGAACGATTTGATAAAGAAATAAAAACCTTCAATATCGAAAATGCTGACAGTCTGAAAAAAATATTTGAAAAGAAATACTCTTTTTTTTATGAAATATTTAATCAAAATATTTTACAAATAGGACAAGCCGGAAGTCCGGGATATTCAGAAAATTTTTACAATTTTGTTCTCTACAATAAATCAGAAGGAATTTTTGATGAGGTCGATAAAATTTTTGGCGATTTTTCGCAACAGCAAGAACAAATTAAAGACCTGTTTAAACACTATAAATATTATTTCCCGCAAGATACTCTACCTATAGTAGTTACTTTCTTGTCCGGTTTTAATCACTCCGTGATAACGGCAGAAAAATACCTGGGCATAGCATTAGATAAATACCTTGGCGCTAAAAGCCGCTATTACGACGGCGCTGATTTATACCTGCGTAAAAGAATGGATAAAAAATACCTCCTCGTAGATATTGCCGCCGCCCTGTCAGATGCCAAATACAGCCCTGCCTACGACAGCCCTAATTTATTTCAAAAAATAATTTATGAAGGTAAAAAACAATATTTTATAAACTCATTACTGCCCCAAACACACGATTCAATAAGGTGGATATACACCGCAAAACAGTTAGACTGGGCAGAGCGCAATGAGAACAACATCTGGAACCACCTTCAGGAAGCCTCTTTGTTGTTTTCAAATGATAGAATGAAAATTCGTCAATACACTGAAATAGCTCCATTTACAATACCACTTTCCGACGTATCTGCACCCAGAGCAGCAAATTATGTGGGATATAAAATAGTATTGTCATACATGAAAAACAATCCCAAACTTAGTCTCATAGACTTAATGGTAAATAATGACTACCAAAGCATTCTTGCAGGAGCAAATTATCATCCTTAAAATATGAAACACCCATGACTAAAATTTTTTGTATGATTATGAGGACGGAAGACCGAAGACCGAAGACAAACTCCCAACCTCCCTCTTCCATCTTCCAACTTCCTACTTCCAACTGAAAATATAAACATATGAAACCCGAAAAAATAAATACCGAAAAAGAACAAAAAGAATTAGCAAAAAAAATTAATATTCGTAGAATTATTTGGCCTCTGCTCATAGGCTTTTCTGCCTTTGGTATAATTTTATATTTTCAATTAAAAGGCAAAGAAATACCTTTCGACCTACTTACAATCACCAAAAAAGCAGCATTCTGGCTATTCATAGCAGCAATATTTATGGTTTTGCGCGATGTAGGATATGTAATAAGATTTAAAATATTGAGCGACAATAAAGTAAGCTGGTGGCAAGCTATTAGGGTTATATTTTTGTGGGAATTTGCTTCGGCAATATCGCCCTCGGCGGTAGGCGGCACAAGCGTAGCTGTTATTTTTGTACATAAAGAAGGAATAAGCATAGGGCGAAGTTCAGCTATTGTAATGGCAACCTCTTTTCTCGACGAGTTATATTTTATTATAACACTTCCTATATTATTTCTGATAGTAGGACCCGAAGCTCTTTTCAATATAGGCGATGCTGTAGGCGTAAGTTTTCTGAATGAATTTTTTTATTTTGCAATAATTGGATATACTCTTAAATTAATATATTTAGCAATATTGAGTTACGGACTTTTTTACAATCCGCATATTATAAAAAATATTATTTTAAAAATTTTTGGTATTCGCATACTCCGACGTTGGCGCAAACAAGCGCGCCGTGCAGGTTTAGATATTATTGAAAATTCGCGTGAATTGCGGGGTAAAAGTTTTGTTTTTTGGCTGAAAACTTTTGGTGCTACTTTTGTTTCGTGGACTTCGCGCTATTGGGTTGTAAATGCAATGTTTATGGCGTTCTTTGTATTCGACAAAGACCATTTATTGCTTTTTGCCCGTCAACTTGTAATGTGGATTATGATGCTAATAAGTCCGACACCGGGAGGAAGCGGGTTCTCTGAATTTATATTTTCAAAATACCTGTCCGATTTTCTGCCCGAAGTAGCCGGAATAGCAATTATAATGGCATTTATTTGGAGGCTGTTTACGTACTATCCTTATCTGCTGGCAGGCACAATATTAGTTCCCGCTTGGTTGAAAAGTAAATTTAAAAGTAAAAAGTAAAAGCAATAGTTCGTTATTTTTTTTATAAATAACTGATAATAAGTCGTTTATAGCAACATTTATACAGGCGCTATAATTACCTGATTATCAGCACGTTAAACTCTTAATTCTTAATTTAACGAAGTGTTGTAAGAGTTAAGAACGGCAAAAAACTATCCGACCTCACGTAGTTCTTTAAAAAACTTTTTCAATAAATGACTACTTTCATCTTGTAACACACCCGACACTACTTCTACACTCGAAAAAAAATCGTCTTTACACAATACCGAAAATCCTTTTTTGGTATCTTTGGCGGCATATACCAATTTAGAAACCTGCGCCCAGTGTATGGCTCCCGCGCACATTACACAAGGCTCGAGTGTAACATATAAGGTGCAATTTCGTAAATATTTTGTTCCCAATTTTTCGGCTGCGGCAGTAATAGCCTGTATTTCGGCATGAGCAGTGGCATCATTTAAGCGCTCGGTAAGATTATGAGCTTTTGCTATCACCAAGTTGTCGTAAACAACCACTGCCCCAACAGGAATTTCAGATAATTCATAAGCCTTTTTTGCCTCAATTAAAGCCAACTTCATAAAATATTCTTCCGAAAACATATTTTTCATTTTTATACAAACATAAAATAAAAATCTGAAAAATTTTAACTCTCAAGATAATATCTGTACCACAAATATTTTTCTTATCTTTGCGTCTCGATTTTGGCACTTTTGAAGTGTAAAATTTCAGGGAAAAGCCAAAATTTAACATATATTGATAATTTTATAAATAAATCTAATAAAAAAATGCGTTTAGTTATTGTAGGCAGTGTAGCGTTTGATGCTATTGAAACACCTTTCGGAAAAACAGATAAAATTATTGGCGGAGCAGGTTCTTATATTGCGCTGGCAGCATCGTATTTTACCGATTCGTTGGGATTAATCTCCGTAGTAGGCGGCGATTTCCCTGAGGAATATATCCAATTACTCAAAAATCGAAAAATAAATACCGACGGTATAGAAATACGAAAAAATGAAAAATCGTTTTTTTGGTCAGGCAAATATCATGAGGATATGAATACGCGGGATACATTGATTACAGAACTGAATGTACTTGAAAATTTTGAACCGAAAATACCAAGCGCATATCAAGGTGCAGATTTTTTAATGTTAGGAAATTTAAGTCCCGAAGTTCAATTGAAAGTGCTTGAAGGTTTAGAGAAACGTCCTAAAATTATAGCATTAGACACCATGAATTTTTGGATAAACGGAAGTCCTGAAAATTTGCATAAAATTATTAAGAAAACCGATATTCTGATAATTAACGACGAAGAAGCGAGAATGCTTGCCAATGAAAATTCGCTTGTGAAAGCCGCTTCTATTATTTTGAAAAAAGGTCCGAAATATCTTGTAGTAAAAAAAGGCGAACACGGAGCTTTGCTTTTTGGCGAAGGTAAAATATTTTCGGCACCTGCCCTCCCCCTCGAAACTGTTTTTGACCCAACAGGCGCAGGCGACAGCTTTGCAGGCGGAATGATTGGCTATTTGACACAAAAAAATAGTTTTTCTTTCGAGCTGATGAAAACGGCAGTAATAGCCGGTTCGGTAATGGCTTCTTTTGATGTTGAAAAATTTGGTACTGAAAAACTTACTGAACTTAACGAAAAAAGAATACACGAAAGATTTGATAATTTCATATCACTTTCACAGTTTAATAAATTGTAGTTTTTAAATTTTAAGTTTTCTGAATTTTAAAACAATTTAAAATAGCAAAAAACAACTAACCTATAATCAAACACTTATAAAATCAGTTTTGCAAAAAACGTAATCATCAGTATCTTTACAGAAATAAAAAAACACACGCACAAATGAGAAAGCACAAACAAACATATATGATAATTTTCTATATGTTTGTATTTTCATTTACGCAAGCTCAAGACAATTATTTTCTAAAAAAAGTACTTCAAAAATATCAAAAATCAGATTCGATATATTTCAGAGAATCAGTTTTTTTGCATCTGTCAAAAAACAAATTTAAAGCCGGCGAAAAAATTTTATATTCAGCTTTTGTTAGTGATTTTGAGGGTAAGCCAATACTCAAAAATCGCAATTTGTATGTCGATTTAATCCGCCCCGACGGTTCGGTGTTATACTCAAAACTTCACTATACGGACTCGCTCGGATTAAGCTCCGGCAGCATGAAAATAGACTCCGGCATAACGGGTGGGACATATTTCTTGAGAGCATATACGGCAAGTCAAAAAAATTTCGACCATAGGTATATGTTCAATACGGTGCTATTCATAGAAAGCGAGAAAGCCGAATTTTATACCCCTGAATATTTGCAAAAACTGAAAAAAATAGCACGAAAACGACATCGATTATCACTCGAGTATGCTGTAAACGGCGGCTTTCTGTTGCCCGATACCGAAAATGTTATTTTTGTAAGACTCACGGACTATCTGACTTTTCCCGCAAGGGGTAAAATAGTTATTACAGATAAAATTTCTAAGAAAAAATATACAACAACCACAGATGAAAATGGTAATGCTCGACTAAATGTATTTTTCAGTAAAAATTCAAATTTAAAAATTAAAGCTACTGCCAACAAAAAACGAATTAGTGAAAAAATAGAATTACCTGTATCACAGGGAGTTAAGATAGAGAAAGTAGTCCTTACAAACAATAAAATAAATGTAGAAATTTTAAATAAACGACCTGCTACCAAAGACATAGCAGCACGCAGTTTTGTACTTCTTTTGCGTGTGCCGGGGGCTACCATTGCGAGTAAAGAAATTTATATAGGCAACAAAGTAAAACAAAATGTTACTTTAGAAATACCTGACTACAAAGGACTTACTGAATTGCTGCTCACTGATTACAGCGGCGAGTTAGTATCTAAGGAGTACATTTTTTTGCAATCGGATAAACCCAAACCCCAAATACGGTACTCCTTTGGAGAAGATTCGGTATACCTTGATATACAGACAGATAAAGCCTTAAGAATGTCGGCATTTATTTATAAAGACAATGAAAATTTAGATAGCACAAACCTATTGACTGACTATTTTCACTACAAAAACAGAACAAATGCAAAGCTGTCTCCTTTTCTTAACAGGCAACATTTAGAATGGGTTGCCGCCCACCCTAACTCACTAACAAACAACAAGTTACAAAACAAAAACAATGATTATTTCAAACCTGAGCAGAATATAGAATTACGAGGCAAGCTCATTCATTCCGTGCTTGATTTACCTGTACCCGAGAACGATATAGAATTGTATGTGCTGAACAATCATTATGATTTTTTTAAAACAAGAACCGATAAAAAAGGCTTGTTCGCTTTTAAAAATCTACACTATGAAACCGACACTTTAAAGCTCCAATTTATAAGCAAAAACGATTTAGGAAAACGAGCCTATATAATTGAATTAGAAGATATTAAAAAACCTGACTTTACTATATGTTATGAAAAAGACATAAATAAAAGGATAGGTTTAACACGGTCGGGGGTAGCTTATTATAAGAAAAATACAACTTATGTGAATAAAAAAGATTCGGTAGCCAATCTGTCCGAGAAATTGCATAAAAATGCAAGTCAGGTCATACTGTTTAAGGATATTAACACAGCAGGATATTACAGTACTTTACGAGTAATAGAAAATTATGTACACGGCATTAGCAGAAACGGCGTATCTAAATTGCGAGGCTACACCTCATTGGTATCAAGTTCCGAGCCTCTCTATATTATAGATAACATACCTGCCGATAAATGGGCAGTGGATAATTTACCCCCCGAAAACGTAGACAGGGTGGAGATACTTAAGGGTGGTTCGGAGACCTCAATATACGGACTGCGAGGTTCTAACGGGGTGGTGGCGGTTTACACCAAGCAAGGACATACACACACGCCGGGCGAATTATTTTTAAATATTTCGGGATACACCAAAGCTCAGAAACATGAATATTCAAAATCAGATAATTTACTGTATTTTTTCCCGACACTTTCAACAAGCAAAAAAGGAAATTTCAGAATAGCTTTTCCTCACCACAGTAACGATAAACTATTTATTGATATACAAGGCTTTACATCGGATGGTGAAGCATTTGTTATTCGCAAAAAACTAATCCGATAAAAATTTACGAATACGCATCAAAGGAAATAAGGTGATAAAAGTACCTATCACTAAAACTGATAAAAAGGAATAAATAATATCACTCAGTCTAAGCTGTACGGGGTAAGCCGAACTAAGACCGGCACTATTTATATCATAACTTATAAATTCAAAATAATCTTGCAAAATGGTAATACCGCAACCTATACTAAGTCCTATTGCAGCAGCTAATCCCGAAATGAGCAAACCTTGAAACAAAAATATTTTCTGAATATCACGATATTGCATTCCCATACTCAACAACTTACGCATATCCTCTCTTTTTTCTATTATCAAAATAATGATAGAACCGGTTATACTGAAGCCGGCAATCAAAATAATGAAAGACAGAATAAGAAAAGTTGCCAACTTCTCACTTTTCATTACAGAATAAAGAACATCATACTGTTGAGCGCGGTTTTTGATAATATATTTATCGCCTAAAACTGCTTGTAATTCTTCTTTAACTTTCTCATTATCAGAGGATTTAGTCAATCTTATCTCGATTTGACTTACCTCATCCGGTTTTCTTTCGGTAAGCTGTTGCAGCTTGTTTAAAGAACAAACAAAATACCTCAAATCAAAGCCTTCTTCCACCTGCGCTATGCCTGTGGGTATGAGGTTCATTTTACGAAATATAGATTCAGGTCGTATGCTGCCTATATGTTTTCTGTCCGGTATCCAAACCGATACAGTTTCCGAAGCGGGTAAGCCAACATTAAGCTGAATTGCAGGACCTATCGCCAAAATTCCATAATTATTTTCTTCTTTAACCATATATTCTCCATTGGTTATAAGAGCTGCAAAATTGTTTATTTTCAAATAATTGTCATCAACCCCTTTGGCAACGGCAACCATTTGTTTATAGTTGGATTTCAATAATACATTCTCCTCCAAAACCTTTGAGTAACAAGCTATTGAACTGTTAGACAAAGCATTTTTTATTTCAGGACTATTGATTGTAAATGTTTTGCCCTTTACAGCTTCTATTTTCAAATCAGGTGCATATACATTTATGCGTTCGCTTATCATTTCGTCAATTCCATTGAAAACTGAAAGTACAATAATCAATGCAGCAGCAGAAACGGTAAGCACCAATACGGCTATGAACGAAATAATATTTATTGCATTCCGATTATTTTTTGAAAACAGGTATCGTCTTGCTATAAAGAGACTTAGGTTCATTTTTGCAAATAATTATTTTTTCAAAAGTTCAGTTATTCGTTCGGCTCTGTCTAAAGAATCGTCGAGATAAAAATGCAACTCAGGCACCTTGCGAAGTTGATTTCTTACCTTTTTGCCCAACTCATAACGAATGTTTTTACTCTCGGCTTTTATATCGTTTAAAATTTTCATTTTATCCGGCGCGGGGAATATGCTCAAATGTACCGAAGCCGAACTCAAATCAGCCGTCATTTCAACATGTGTTACCGAAATCATATTGCCCGAAAACTCCGCCGCTTTTAAGCGAAAAATTTCGGCTAAATCTTGTTGTATTTGTTTGGCTACCTTTATTTGTCTGTTTCCTGCCATGATTTTTAAATTTAAAAATTTAAGTTGCGAAAATAATAAAAAAACAGAACTATACATTATGTCATTTTTCTTCAACAAACGACGACAGTTTCAACATACTGTAAGTCAAGCACTTACACTTATAAACTAATAAGAAACAAATATTTTAGACAGCTTATAAAAAAACAAACTTACAGATTAGGCTAAGAAACTTTACAGGATTTGACAAGCAAATACTTTTATCCAAAAATTTAACGAAAAATATTGTACCATATAAATTAGTCCTGATATTTACTAATAAGACTGTCCATAATTTGATTGTTAAGAAATTCATCTGCATGTATAAAAGTTGTATCCTTAAAATAATAATACGACATACGTAATTTAAAATCTTTTTTAGTAAAATCTCTTACAAACCTATCATGAACTTTGTCAATATTATTTCCATATCTTTCATTATATTTAATAACATACATTTGTTTATCATATTTTGAATTTATGATTGTTTTCGAAATATAATCAAAATCATACGTTCTACTAATTGTTATAAGTTTGAAATCGTTTTTTTTATAATCAGCACAAATATCATCATAATAATTTAGAGACCGGCAAACTTCTGATTTACAATATGGAGACCACAGTTCTATACAAGTAAATTTATGAACTTTAAGCATATTCCTAACATTTTCCGCGGTTAATTCTTCAATAAAAATATCCTTGGAGTTATCAATTTTTGCATCAAAATTATTTGGCTTGTATGCAACAAAATGTTTTTTTTCTTTATCATTAAGGTATCTGTAATTAATATCATTCAATGTGATTATACATGAATTAAGAATAAAAAATAAACAAAGAATTATTATACCTGAAGATTTCATATATGTTTTGTTTTTATTTGTTAAAAAACCTCAAAGTAATTAATACTTTGAGGTTAAAAATTGTTAAGTGAGAACTATCACTATTGTACTTCTACTTTATATCCTCCATAACCCCCAAGTGTTCTATCAATGTCATAAATCCCTGGCAGTATAGTTAAATTATCTCCTTCTTCATTTTCTGAAAAAAGTTCTGCTTGAACTTCGAAAACAAGTTCAGAATCTGAATATTCAGATATGTCTTCATCAAAAAAAACATATGCAAACTTTTTATCATTTTCCGATAAAACAGGAACATAAACCTCTCTTGCTTCTTCACCATCAAAATTACTACTTTTGTTGTGCCAGAGTTCTCTATTCAGTAATACAAAATCACAGATTCCAAAACCTCTTGTGCATTGAGGATAATTTTTGTGTATTCTTGCTTTTATAATAACAAAGCCTCCCTTATTATTCTTTATTTCATTGTATTTAGGATTCTTATTGAGACCTGCTATTTTAAGCTCATCGGCAGGTTTTAATCTTGCCTCAATCCCTTTTTCCTTATTACAAGATAATAAAACAATTAAAAATACACTTGCTATTGCAACAGTTGAAATTAAAAATAATCTTTTCATAAAAATAAAATTTGTTTGTGAATAAATTAGATTTGTTACTGCAAAGTTAAAATAAAATTTGCATTTTATAGTTTGAAATCTATACAAATATTTAAAGCGTAAAAATAAATTTTCTTTAACATGATAAGTAAAAATTGTATTTTTTTTATAAATTTGCAAAAACTAAAAAAATATTTCCCATGAACGAAGACTTACAAGACATTTTTGAATTAGCTAAAGAAGAAATGCAAGAAACCATTGCATATTTAAAAAAGAAATTGGCATCGCTTAGAGCCGGAAAAGCCAATATACACATGTTGGACGGAATAAAAGTTGATTACTACGGCACAGTTACGCCGCTTAATCAAGTTGCAAACGTCAACACCCCCGATGCTCAAACCATAACGATACAACCGTGGGAAAAATCCATGCTTAGCGTTATAGAAAAAGAGATTATGAAAGCCAATTTAGGTTTTAATCCTATTAATAAAGGTGAAGTTTTATTTATAAGTGTGCCGCCACTCACGGAAGAGCGACGCAGAGATTTGGTAAAATCAGTAAAATCGGAAGAAGAAAACAGCAAAATAAGTATCCGTGAAGCACGCCGAAATACTTTAGATGAGATTAAGAAACTAAAAAATGACGGTTTGCCCGAAGATGACGAACGTCGTGCACAAGACAAAGTGCAAGAAATTACCGACGATTTTGTGAAAAAAGTAGAAGAGCTGATTAAAGAAAAAGAAAAAGAAATAATGACCGTATAAAAAAGGCAAAGCGAAGAAACGAAATTAAAAAACGAGAGGTTAACTTTTTAGTTAGCCTCTCGTTTTTTAAGGTGATTTATAAAATTTTTTTGCCCTCCTTACGGCTTCCAAAATTTATTTATAAAATAAAATCACAACCTGTAAACTACTTGTTTACAGAAGCTTACGCTTTAAAATTATTGTAATTCAGAAGGCAAAAACTTATTTTACCCTATACCAAGTTTGAGTACGTCCGGCAATTCCCCACGAATCAAGCGAACCTCGCACTTCAAGTTTATTTTGGTCGTCCTCATTCAATTCAATAGAGCAATAATAAAACTTACCATTGGCAGGGTCTAAAATTTCTCCGTCTTCCAAATTTCCGTCTTCCGCTTCCATGTCTTTAATAACACGCATACCCAGAATAGGTTTGTTTTTGAGACTTCCCTTGCACTCCTCGCATTTTCTATCGTAAGGCTCAACAAGTAATTTCACAACCTTTCCATAATACTTACCATTGGACGCTTTAAATATTTTCACATGCGACAACGCCTTACCCGTCTCGTCATCAACAGTTTTCCATACTCCCGTAATTTTATTAACCTGAGCAAAAACCCCGTTAAACGAGAATAACAAAATTCCTAAAGTCAATACTACAATTATTTTTTTCATATTTAAGTTTTTAAAGTTGGAAGATAGCTTCCTTTTTTATTTTTGTAAAGAAATGATAATCAATAAGTTACGCCGCCACTATATATAATGTAACTATTTGGTTTTCAATACGTTAAATTTTCAATTTAACAAAGTATCGGCATATAAAACAAGCTCAATTATACGATAAATTTATATAATTAAAAAAAAAATCAAAAAAAGTGGTTTTATTTATCTTCAAAAGCTAAATTAATTTTTACTTTGCAAACAAAAAAATATTTAACATGGAACGAATATTAGTAATAGGAGCAGCCGGACAAATAGGTTCAGAATTATGTACGGCATTAAGAAAAAAACACGGAAAAAACAATGTTTTTGCCACTGATTTAAAACAAGCAACTCCGGAACAAAAAGCAGAAGGTCCTTTTGAAATTTTGGATGTAATGGATGATAAACGCTTAATTCACTTTGTAATTAGGCATAAAATTACACAAATATATCATCTTGCTGCGGTACTTTCAGGTAATGCCGAAAAACTACCCGTACAGGCATGGCATATAAACATGGAAGGACTAATGAACGTACTGGAAACGGCACGTATGGTTGAAGACGTAAAAAAAGTTTTTTGGCCCAGTTCAATAGCTGTTTTCGGACCTACTACACCCCGCGAGAACACCCCACAACTAACTGTAACAGAGCCAAATACAGTTTACGGAATAAGCAAACTTGCAGGCGAATGCTGGTGTGAATATTTTCATAACAAATACAATTTAGATGTAAGAAGTATACGCTACCCGGGTCTCATAAGTTACAAAACCGAGGCAGGCGGCGGCACAACTGACTATGCAGTTGAAATTTTTTACTCGGCAGTACGCAATGGTAGTTATACCTCTTTTCTAAAAAAAGATGCGGCTTTACCGATGATGTTTATGGAAGATGCTGTAAAAGCAACGATAGACCTCATGGAAGCTCCTGCCGAAAATTTATCGATACGCTCATCTTACAACGTAGGCGGCATAAGTTTCAAACCTGAAGAATTGGCGGCAGAAATCAAAAAACATATACCCAATTTCAAGATAGATTACAAACCGGATTTTCGTCAGCCGATAGCCGAATCGTGGCCTAAAAGCATAGACGACAGCATAGCACAAAAAGATTGGGGCTTAAAAACTACTTTCGATTTAGAAAAATTAACTGAAGTAATGTTGAAAGGAGTGAAAGCAAAATTTGAAAAACAAAAAACGATTTAGGAAGACGGAAGACCGAAGACGGGAGACCGAAGACCGAAGACGGAAGTCTGCCACATTCAGGCGAAGTCATATTTTTTCAAAAAATAAAAAAGCAGGGAATATAGCTCCCTGCTTTTTTATAAATGATTGATAATAAAGGAATTGTGTTACGGTAGCCTTACCTTTTATAACTGCTTGAATATCAACAAGTTAATTTGAGTTGTTTAAAAAATTTTGCCGTTTTCAATTTTCAATTCTCAATTATTTTTTCACGTCGAGTGCATCAATTAATTGTTGTCTTTTTTCTGCGGCAGTACTTTTGTGATTTTTTACTAAAGGTTTTTCCCATTCGCCATACATTGGGTTTGCAAATACTATATATTTACTTCCAAATTCAGCTTTTAACGAATCAACTTTTAATTTTCCAAAATCACTTCCTCGCTTTCCAAATATTTCTGAAAAATCTCTCAAGTTATCACCAAGATACAGTATTACTTCATAATCTTTGAAAATAGAATTACGCCTTTCCGTTTTGTTTGAACTTTTACTTTTAAGCATAACATTTTTCTCGGTAACCTGCGGAAGTCCTAATTTTTTTAAATTACTTAAAGTATAATTTTTCAAAGAATCTGAACGATTTGATAAGTAAAAAATATTTACTTTTTTAGAATCTGCATATTTAAAAAAGTCGAGCGCACCGGACAACAAAGATGCTTTTTCATCTTTTACCCACTCAGCCCACAGCTCAGGACTGTATGATTTATTATATTTTATCATACGAGAATTAAACGCGCTGTTGTCTATCACCGTTTCGTCGAGGTCGGTAATGATAGCCAAAGGCTTTTTAGTTGATGCTTCTGAAATGTTTTTATCAAGCATCAATTTTGCTAAACGATAATTTTGGTAGTTTAATGCAGATGCTTCGGCAGAAGTTTGTTGCCATAATGTAGCAGCAAGCAGATGTTCCTGATTTTCATTTGTTTTCGGACCTTGCTTTGTATCTGCTTGCTCTTTTGAATTGCATGCCGTAAACAATCCGGCAATAACCAACAATAGGATGAATTTTGTGTTTTTCATATAAATATTTTTTTTGGATAACAGTAACTTTCTATAAATGAAACATTTAACGGAATTTTAAATATTGTCTGTTTTAAAAAAAGTTTGTGTAAGTATCCTTGTTAATAATTGCAACAAATGTAACTATTTATTCATTTTTTTTTAAATTTCTTTGAAAATTATTAACGCAATCTACAAGATTTTTAAATAACACAAAATTAGAGGCAAAATTTAGCCTAAGTAATTTCTAAAAATTCATAAATCAAAACTTAGTTTAGTAAAGTTCTATGCACTCCCAAAAACTTCACCTCTACAATTTTTTTATTAGACCAGCAAATTTCATACGTCCTAATGCTGATACCTGTCTTAAAATCAACGGTATAGCAATCACCATCGCGAGATTTTACTAATCCGCCATCTAAATCATACATTGTAATATTATCTGTCTTTAATTTTTCATTTGCAGCATATTTATTCATTGCCGCCGACACATCTTTATAATTCCCTTTTATCATACCGATAAAATCTTGCATCTCTTTGCTTACCTCAAAATTTTTATCGCCCGAACAAGCCGTAAAAACAGCCCCCACAAACAAAAACATAAACAATAAACTAACTTTTTTCATAATTCAACATTTTATAAAATCAACAAACCTTTAAACCCGAATTACAAATGCCAAAGCTACCCAATCCGGTTAACACCATCAGACAGTAGATACATTGCATGCAATGTATCCACGCGTACATGTAACGCCCCTACGCGTACATGCAACGTCTCTACGGCAAATAAATTTCAATTACTTACACGAGGACTTCACAATTCGATATAATCGTAATTTTCAATTCTCAATTACTCACGTGAGGGCTTTGCCGTTCTCAAATTAACAAGTGTTGTCAGATAGCAGTTAATATTTAACATTCAGTACAAGTTCGTAGGCATTTAACCAAATGTGTTAAATTATCGTTTTTCAAAAAGTAATAGGTATGTTTACCTTTGCGTTCAGAATCAAGAACCATTTTATCTTTCAAAATACCCAGATGATGCGAAGCCGTAGATTGTTCTATGCTTAAAGCTTTATGAATTTCGGTAACAGTTAATTTTTTTTTATTCTCAAGCAGCATTAATATTGCTATACGCATGGGATGTGCCATAGCTTTTAGCATTACAGCCGCTTTTTTTAAAGCATCAGGAGTTATTTCTTTTTTCATAATGCAAAATTTTAAAAAACGTACAAATTTATATATGTAGTTTTAAACAATAAATGACAATTATCATTACCCAATAGTTCTTAATTCTTACCTTTTGATTTAATGAAGCGCCGAAGCAAGGTCGCTGTTTTTATCCAATGGGTTTAAACCCATTGGAATACTGACAAGGGAGCATGCTCCCTTGTTAATTGGTTGATAGAGACATTGCATTTATGTTGTAGAGCCAAAGCATGCCTTGACTTTACGTGCTTTGGCTCTACTATCCAATGGGCAAGAGGTTTTATAACTATTGGAGTAGAGGACTCGTTAATATAATAATTAGGATAAACAAACAGTCGAGATAGGATAGCACCCGTCTCGACTGTAAACTAAAGTTGTAAGTATTTGTTATGGGTTTACTCTGCCGTAATATCTTGCAAAAGGTACTGTTTCGCGAATATGTTTTAGTCCGCAAATCCATGCTACCATACGTTCAAGTCCTAAACCAAAACCGGCATGTTTTACACTTCCATATCGTCTTAAATCTAAATACCATTCAAAAGCTTCCATCGGCAGTTTATGTTCGTTTATTTTTTCTATTAATAAATCGCCGTTAGTTTCACGTTCGCCTCCGCCAACTATTTCTCCATAGCCTTCGGGAGCAAGAACATCTACACCTTTAGCCAATTCCGGCGCGTCTTTATCACGTTTCATATAAAATGCTTTTATTTCGTGAGGCCAGTTATACACCATCACCGGAACATTAAACATGCGAGTAAGCACTGTTTCGTCAGAACCTCCAAAATCACTGCCGTATTTGAAATTACGTGCCGAGTTCAACCAGTCGGGTATGTTAGATGCGGTTTCTTGAAGTTTTTTGAGTTCAATTTTAAGCTCATCTATCTTGCGTTGTAAAAAGTTTTGTTTACCTTTTTTTACACCTTTGGCTATTTCGGCTTCTCGTTCGGCAATGCCTTCTTCCGTTGCTTTTATTTTTTCATTTATCTCTTTAAGGTCATTTTCTAAAGTTTCAATAGTTGTTTTTCCGTTTATACGAGTTTTACCGGTTAATATATCAGCAGCTTCGGCATAGCTAAAACGAGGGAATACCTCTTTGGCGCAAGCCTCAAAAACTGTGGTATCGCGACCAAGTAAATTTAATTCGTGAGAATTTTCTTTCATCACAGCTTTAACAACATACTTCAAAAATCTTTCGATAAGGTCCATATTCATATCATTATCGAAAAAAGCCATTTCGGGTTCAATCATCCAAAATTCTGAAAGATGACGACGTGTTTTTGATTTTTCGGCTCTGAATGTTGGACCAAAAGTATATATTTTGCCCAGCGCCATAGCCATTGCTTCGCCGTAGAGTTGTCCGGATTGCGACAAATATGCCGGTTGTCCGTAAAAATCGGTTTCAAAAAGCGTGGTAGTACCCTCGGCAGCATTAGCCGTAAAAATAGGGGCATCAGCTTGTACGAAGCCTTCCTCTTGGAAAAATTTATGAATGGAAAAAATAATGGTATTTCTTACTTTCATAATAGCCCATTGGCGTTGCGAACGCAGCCACAAATGACGATGATCCATTAAAAAATCGGGACCGTGTTCTTTATTGCTAACAGGATAATTTTCTGAATTCCCTAACAGTGTAACTTCTTTTGCGTGAAGCTCATAACCGCCTATTTGACGCTCATCTTTTACAACTGTTCCTTTTATTTTCAAAGAACTCTCTTGTCCGGCATTGCGAGCTGTTTCGTAATTCTCTTTACCTGCATCTTCCACATTTACAATACATTGGGCAAATCCGCTGCCATCTCTGAAAACAAGGAACTCAATACCTTTACTGCTTCTTTTGTTACTTATCCAACCTTGGATTTCAACTTCTTTTCCTACATGCTTAGAAAAATCTTTAATTTCTGTCATAACAATAAAATTTAATTAAAAAACGAGGTCAAATGTAATAATACTCTTCTAAATTAAAAATTAAAAATTAAAAGTTAAAAAGTGATATTTTGATGTTTCATAATATCAGTTGACAAAAACTTGTAAACATTCAACTAAAATGTTAATAACTCCATTTGGTTATACTCTTATATTTATTTTGTTTTGTGAATGTAAAACGGAAATATGATAATCGTTATCAGCAAATAGAGACATTGCACGCAACATCTCTACGGCAAACCAATTCCCCACCCTTTTACAACTTTTTATTTAACGAAAATACAGACATATATTTATTGAAAGCCTAAGTCGATAAAATAACTATAAAATACGTGGCATTAACAACATAAGTTCTTGATTATCAAACATTTAAAAGACAAATTTATGAATAAAAGAAGTATCTTTATATTTTCCATATACGTAATTTTCAGTAATGTAATCTACGGACAAGAAACTACTTTAAAAAATAAAGCATTAGAAGAGTTTAAAAAAGAGCATTACGACAAAGCAATTTCTCTATTGGAAGAGGCTGTAAAAAATGACTCTACCGATGCTGAAATTTACTATTATTTAGGCTGGTTCAATCATTATAAAGCATACGATAGTCGTCCGTTACAGGGTTACGATTTCAATTATTCTACAAAAATTTTTAAATATCTTGACAAAGCCATAAAACTAAAACCTGATTATGGTAATGCTAAATATTTTTATGGCGCAGAGTGTAGCGGAAATGCTTTTATTGCAATGCAAAATTATGACAATGAAAAATTAAAATATTTTTACTCATTGGCTAATAAAAAAGGGGCATATCCAAACTGGCTCAAAGAATTTGGCAGGAATATGTTAGCTGCATGCGATAAAAATGCTATTCTGTTTACAGGCGGAAATGCCGATTTTGACATTTGTACTTATTTACAATTACATGAAAATTACAGAACTGATGTAAGCATTATTCCAATAGGAAATATCAACAGACCGTGGTATGTGCAATTTTTAAAAAACGGTCTGCAAGGCTGTGTCAGAAAAATTGACATGAACTTAACAGACAAACAAATAATGGACTTACACCCCTTTAAATGGAAAACAACAAAAGTATCTGTTCCTATTTCTGAATTTCATAAAACGAAATTTAATTTACCGGTTAATTATACCTTTCAATGGCAAATTACCCCTGATTTAAGTTCTGAAAATAGAACATTCCTAAGTCCTCAAAGAGCCATTTTGCTACAAATAATAGAAGATAATTTTTATAAACGTCCTATTTTCTTTTCAAATTTTTGTACTACTTCTTTTTATGGCGGTCTTGATAAATATTTTCAAAATTGCGGCTTAGTTTCTTTACTTACTCCTATTTTAACCCAAAATACAAACTATCAATATGATTACACAAAGATTGAATTTTTATTACAACGCAAAAATTTAAAATTTTTCAAAACTATAATTCAGGAAGATATACCAAGAATTTCAAATGTAGTAATTTCGGGATATTATAGTTCTCTTTTTTACTTATTAAGGAGCAATAAAAAACTTAAAAAAGATAAGCTTAAAACTTTATTTGAAAAATTTTTACAAATTGGTTACGATACTGAATACGAAAAAGAAATATTAGAAAAAATACGGTCGTGATGATATTAATTCCGATTTGTCAGTTGTTTTGGTGCTTCATTAATTTAATGAAGTGTTTATTGACTCAATAGTTCGTTATTTTTTTTATAAATAACTTATAATAAGTCGTTTATACTATCAGCCACGCGAAGACTACAATCAACTGATTATCAACACATTAAGGTTTTAGCTTTTAACTTTTAATTTTTAATTTAACGAAGTGTTTATTGACTACTTCAAATATTTTTTTACTTTTGTCGAGATAAGATTTTTTTACAAAAAAAATAAAACCAAAGTGACAACAGACCTCATACAAGAACAAATAATTGAAGACTTAGAAATGTTTTCCGATTGGACGGAAAAATATGAGTACCTCATAGAAATGGGCAAAGAATTAGACACTTTCCCCGATAATGCAAAAAATGACAAAAACCTTATAGACGGTTGTCAATCAAGGGTTTGGATAGATTCCAAACTTGAAAACGGAAAAGTTTTTTTAATTGCCGACAGCGATGCTATAATAACTAAAGGTATAGCAGCACTGTTGATAAAAGTTTTCTCGGGCAAAACACCACAAGAAATTATTGATACCCAAGCATACTTTATTGAAAAAACAGACCTTAAAAATCATCTTTCTCCCACACGTGCCAACGGTTTATTTGCAATGCTGAAAAAAATTAAAAGTTTTGGAATTGCCTATAAAACAATGCAATAAAAATAAAAAAACAAAGAATATGTCTGACGATTTATTAGCACTCGAAGAAAAAATATTCGACAAACTAAAAACAATATACGACCCCGAAATACCAGTAAACATATACGATTTAGGTCTCATATACGAAGTAAATGTCGACGAATACAATAATGTAGATATAGATATGACACTTACCGCTCCCAACTGTCCTATTGCCGATGAATTAGTCCAAACGGTAAGAGACACAATAGCAGCAATAGAAGACACCTCGCGAGTTAATGTAAACTTAGTTTTTGAACCACCCTGGAACCAAGATTTAATGTCGGAAGAAGCAAAACTGGAATTAGGATTTATGTAAATTCTCTATTTTGAGTTTGAAAAAAGAAATAACTCAAGCCATAAAATCCGAAGCCTTAGCTCTTGGTTTTTCAGCTTGCGGTATAGCGCCGGCTCGTCATCTGCAAGAAGCTGAGCTGAATTACTCACAGTGGCTGCAAGAAGGACGACACGGCAAAATGCAATACATGGAGCGCAACTTTGATAAACGATTAGACCCTCGTTTGTTATCGGAAAATATACGCTCAATAATTGTATTGCTGCATCCGTATTACCCGCCTAAGCTGTTGAACGCAAATGGTCCAATAATTTCCAAATACGCATACGGCGAAGATTATCATTTTGTTTTGAAAGATAAAATGCGTGTTTTGGCAGAAAAAATCAACCGTCTGAGTCCAAATATAGGTATGCGGGTATTTACCGACTCGGCACCGGTAGCAGAAAAACAATGGGCGCAACTTGCAGGTTTGGGCAGTCAGGGTAAAAACACTAACCTTATTACACGTAATGGTTCATTTTTTTTTATTTCGGAAATAATTTTGGAAACAGAACTTGAATATGATGAAGCTACCAATAAGGACTATTGCGGAAGATGTACGCGCTGCATAGATGCCTGTCCCACGGGGGCGCTTTTTGAACCTTATAAAATAGATGCTCGAAAATGTATTTCGTATTTAACGATTGAAAACAAGGGAGAAATTCCTGAAGAATTTAAAGGAAAATTCAAAAATCGTGTTTTCGGTTGCGATATATGTCAAGATGTTTGCCCATACAATAAAAAGCCTGTAATTACCAACGAAGCTCGTTTTTTTGCTTCGGAGGAATTATTGCAAATGCAGCCAAATGATTGGCACAAACTTGACCGTTTGAAATTTAATAAACTGTTTAAAAAATCACCTGTAAAACGAAGTAAATACGAAGGATTTATGCGTAATCTGAAATTTATATTGAGAGTTGAGAATTGAGAGTTGAGAATTGAAAACGACAAAATTCTCATATAACAAGTTGATAATAAACAGTTTACAAACGTGAACAAATTTGAAAAACTTTATAAAAATTGATGTTTTACCATATATATTTTTAGTGCCCGTAACGATTTTTATTGCGTAATTCGGGTTCAATTGAATAATTTTGCGATAAACTTTAAAAAATTTTAAATCATAAATATATGAAATTCGTTTCTCAAGCTATTTCTATTATTTTTCACCCGCTTTTTCTTACAACTTATACCATATTAATCGGGTTTAGCTTTCCGGGCTATCTCAATATGTTGCCTTATGAGTATAAAAAAATGGTTTTTATTGTTTTTGCATTAATAACTTCTGTTTTTCCTGTTATTTTTTTGTTGCTCATGTATAACATGAAGTTAATTAAAAGTATTAGATTAGAACAAAAAAAAGATAGAAATTTCCCGCTCGCAATGGTGCTTATATTTTATATATCGGCTTACATAATTGCTTTACAATTTCCCGTAAGGTTGCCTATTTTCATAAAAGAGCTGTTGTTTATCGGTTGTATAGTATCTATAATGGCTTTCGGACTAAACTTTTGGTTTAAAGTAAGTCTGCATACCTTAGGTATAACTGCCAACTTGTATTTTATACTTAGCAATTTCTTTATTTTTGAAGTTAATATTTTATATACCATTATCATAGGTATAATAACCGTGGGGGCTATTGCTTCGGCTCGACTGTATCTTAATGCACACAAACCTGTTGAGGTATGGGCAGGAGGACTGTGCGGAATTGCTGCCGTAAATATTGCTTATTTTTTTAGTGGTTTGATAGTAGGCTGATTGTCAATTACGAATTACAAATTACGAATTACAAATTACGAGTAAAACTACTAACAATCAGTGAATTACAATACGTGTATGAACGCCAAATTAACAAGATAATTATAAAATATTTATAATAAAAAATAACGAAATATGGTTATAAATAACTTATTATAAAACACTTAGTCTGTGTTATCATCTATGCAACAAAGTAATTGAGAATTGAAGTTGCAATCAAAATTCTAACATTTTGATAATTAGCAAGTTATACCCCAAAGTTCAATCTTTATAATTTTGTGATTATCAGCGAGTTACGCGCCATCCGCAAGTTTTTACCTTAGTAATTTAACCCGAATTATGCGTTAGAACTTCGTAATGAGCATTCAAATTACAATAAAACAAGAATTTACAAAACTGATGCATAGCACCGCTATGATGAAGTTTTGTAAATTAACGAAGTGCCTT
>PDWJ01000878.1_pt1 | contig 40754 bp, 26 predicted proteins | sample 1430881 | NCBI WGS metagenome assembly PDWJ01 (sample SAMN01162460, study PRJNA174530) | Oral metagenome, whole genome shotgun sequencing project. | biome: Marine environment; feature: Marine mammal; material: Swab sample of the gingival sulcus; isolation source: swab sample of gingival sulcus...
GACCCGGCCATAAGCCATCGCAACACCAGATAAAATCAAAATAGTTATCCTCTAATTCAAGTTTATTTATGTCGTTTTCTTGAAATTTACAATTGGCATTGGGGTATTTTCCCTCAACTAAATTTTTCGCATAAGCTAGTTGCTTTTTGCCAATGTCAATACCTGTAATATTTACTTTATCGTTTTCATCCAGCATCCATAAAATATGATTTCCAATGCCACAAGGAACATCTAAAACTTTTGCACCCGCAAAAAGACCTAAATCTTTAATTGCCTCTCTGATAGCTCTTTCGCTAATTCTATTAGAAATTTTTAATGCTTCTACATATAGATCTTCCATATTTTCCATATCTGTTATTTTTTAGAGTTTTTATTAAACACCATTTTCAACTATTGGACTTATTTGATCTTTTTTAGCATATTCTCCTTCTTCTGAGGTCTGGACATTCATTTTTGATAAGGTTTTTAGCTTTTGGCCTTTGGCTATTGGCAATTTTTATAACTCTTCCTTTTTCACTTCAAATTTTAGATGTACGATTTTCATTGCTTTTCTAAAAAATGGGAATAAGAGGTACATTATATGTAATATGAAAGGCATCTTATCTAAATGCCGATTGTAAAAATGCTCGTTGATAAATTTTGCTCCTATATTCCAATGATCTATTTCTTTTCCGCTTTTAATTCCCCATTTAAAAACAGCATCGTACTTCTTTACGTCAAGGTGTTTGTTAGAGTTTTTGGCAACAAAAGGCGACATGGCTTCAAAAATAATTTCTGCTCCCGGAAAATTATCCGCCATATTCGTTAAAATTGATTTTACTTCGTCTTCGGTAAAGTACATCAATAGGCCCTCAGCGATAAATAAAGTAGGCTTGTTTTTGGGGATTTGCTCATTCCATGAAAAATCAAGTACAGATTTGCTGATAAAGCGAAATTTGTCGGTCTCTTGAAAAAAGTTTTTTCGTAGCTCAATGGCTTCGGGAACGTCCAAATCAAACCATTGTACTTTATTGTTATTTAGGCGATAATGTCGAGTGTCTAATCCGCAACCCAGGTTTACCACAACACAATCGGGGTGTTTTTGCAGAAAAGCATTCGTTAATTCATCTAAAATTTCGGTCCGCACTGCCACTCCTTTTTGCGAGCCTATAGACACCTCGCCCTTTTCCGAAAGATTCGATTCTATTTTATCAATAATCTCTGTCGATTTAGGGTCGTTGATGATACCGTTTTTCAATTTTGTTTCGTTGCTTCTTGCCCTTAATGAAATCAATAAGGTTTCCGGAACTGACGAAAGATTTGTTTTTATCTTATTCATTGTTTTTTCAGTTTTTTGCCCACAACTGTTGGCTATTGTCCGGTTATGTATTTTTATAAGTTGAGGTTTTAAATGTAAAAAGTAAATCCGACTAAGGTTTTACTTTTTAAAAGCTTTTCCAAATACGGCCTTCGATTTAGCCCCTATTATTCTTGAAAACTCCTCCTTTAGCTGTGCGCGTTCAAACAAGGCTGACAGGGTGTCGTCATCGATGTTTTTCCCTCCTTTTGGGGGCTTACCATAAAGCTTAAGGAACAAATAAAACATGCGGATTTTCGCCATAAACCGCATTCCCTTGGCCGTAAAATCAAGGATAAGCACCTGCCCATTCGGTTTTAGAACCCGCCTGGCTTCAGTCAAAGCCTTTTCGGGATTTGGTATAATGTGCAGCAAATTTGCCATAAATACAGTATCGAAAGAATGATCGGGATAGGGCAATTGAAAACAATTGGCTTGCTCAATTTTTATTCCGGGTAAATCTACTAATCTTCGCCTGGTCTCTTCTACCATTTCTTCCGAAAAATCGGTGCAGGTCAGGCTCTCTGCATTCTTAAACAGTACTCTTGAATAGGTTCCGTTTCCACATGCCAGTTCAAGCGTATTGCCCAGACTGCGTTCTTTACTCAAAGCATCTAAAACAACCTGCATACTTTCTTCACCGATAATGAAGTTGTTCTTTTCCTCAAAGTCACTGGCCGTCTTCGACCAAAAGCATTCTTTTTGTTTCATTCCGCTTTTTGATTAGTACATACTTGTAATGACGGTCTCCCAACTAAAACCTGCTATTGGCTAAAGCCTAACCCGATCGGAGTGCTTAGCTTAAGTCTGGAGAACCCCTAAAGGTAGCCAACCAGTGGATAATTTGACCTAATCAGAAATGATGATTCTTAGACGAAAACACAGCAAACAGGACTGATGGCTCCTTCCCCTGATCATCCTTTGGTTAAAACAAAAGAATTGCAAATAAGGCCTCTACTAAAGGAGATAAAACGAATGAAGGCCAGGGCCTCAGCATCCTGAAATAATAAGTTCTTATGATTTGCGAACAGGCCGGTTGGATGGTTTCTATTCATTTGCCAACCATTCCAGGCCCGGAAAACCTGCCTCATCTTTGAAATCCAGCGCTTTGTGTAAATCTGTTTCACTTGGATTGAAGGAATCCCTGTTCATCTCTTCAAAAGTTTTCCCACATCCTGCTGTTCACAGCAAAACAAGTAAGAACCAGGGCGTATCCATTGATTGAATGTTGGCTCACAAGTACTCTCGGGGAGCATCTTTTTGCTTTCTCAAGAAACCGCTTTGTCTTATTCTTGATCAATTAGTGATAGTCAGGCGAAAATAAATACCTAATCTACATCGAGCTGCAGTTGGTATTTTTTGTATTTTTATTCAGACTGAGCACTCCTTCAAATTAGGAAGGCATTGTTTTCCCAATGCCTCTGAAAGCTCAGTGGTTTCAATCGTTCTATCAGTGTTTTGATAACCTAACAAAGCAGAAACAACAACATAGTTATGAATACCGTAAACCGTCGCGAATTTTTGGGACAGTCTTTATGCTTAGCAGGAGGGCTTTCTCTGGGCTTGAATGCCTGCTCGTCGAATTCATCGGATATCCTCATTGGGGTCAAGGATTTTATTCGAAAAATTGCAAATCCGGATGGAACTTTTCGCCCTGGCATTGATCCAAGGTATGAAGGTAATTCCGATACAAAGGTTTCCGACTTAGCTGCTCCGGCATATGCCACAATCCTCTCTTCAACTTTTGGATGGTCTCTTCCCTACCCGGATCAGACCGTTTCCTTTCTACGCTCCAGCCAAAAGCCTGACGGAACTTTTTATGCACCAAATGAATTCGTTGACCCGAATTCTCCTTTAATTAAGCTCTACAATACAGTACAGGGAACCCTCACTCTCCGTTTGCTTGGGAAAAAGCCCGACTATGATCCCACACCTGTTATTGAATTCTTTTTTGAAGACAAACAGTTTGAAGATCTTCCACTTTATACCACAAGTTTTTTCCCGCTTTTCTATACTGCACTCGGGCAAAAGATGCCGCGGCATATTGACGAAAAAATGTTTAATTATATTGTGAGTCAGCAAAAAGATGATGGTTACCTGCAGAACCATGTGGCTACAAGCTTTCATGCTGCCCATTATTGCCGCTTAACCGGACGCCCCACACCCAAAGCAATTGAAATGGTCCAACGTGTAGTCAACGATCAAAAGGAAGATGGATCATGGCATCTGATGGAACCCGATTGGGATGTTCATGCATGTTTCGATGCTTTGTTCATCCTGAATCAGCTGGGGGACAAGAATGCTGCTCGAATTAAAAAGGCGAAACAAAAGGCTACAGACTGGATACTGAAGTGCAAAAAACCTGATGGTGGATTTTCTCATTTTCCATACAGAAATATATCAGATATGGATGCTGTGTACTTTCATATTGGAGGGCTGGTGGAAACGGGCTTCCTGAAAACGAAGAAAAACCTGAAAAATGAAGAAATTCTGGGCTGGGGACATGCAATGAATCCCGGAAAAATTTATTCCTGCTTATGAGGATTTCTAACGAGGATTAATAGCGGTACTATTTAAGGGTAAAAAACGCTAGCACCTGGCAAATCCGCTAAAAACATACAACTTTCGGGCATTGAGAATACTTAAACTCCTTGGCTTAGTACCAGTAAAAAGGGGAAAACGGTTTAGCCGATTATCTATTTATTTAGAATAGAATAAGAATCAGGATAGCAGACGAAAAAATAGCAGAGATGCTATGGAGAAATGTTCGAATTGGGGTGTTCTCTTATTCTTTGATGGGGACGCTGCCGGCAATTAGCTAAATAGAATAGCCCCCAGTATCCCGGAAACAGGTATCAGGATGGCAGGATTGACTTTGTATTTAAAGCTTAGCAGAAGAATGATAAGGAATACAAGGACAGACTGCCAGACAATTTCAATGTTTTTACCTATTGTAAACGAAGCGGCAAAGATCATTCCAATAACTGCCGGTCTAAGGCCCATAAATATGGATTTTACAAGATTGGAGTTTTTCAATTTCTCCAGAAAATGAGCTCCAGTAATCATAAATGCGCCCGAAGGCAGAAATATGGCAATGGTGGCAACGAGTGCTCCCCAAAAACCAGCCACCTTGAATCCTATAAAAGTTGCGCTGATAAGAATGGGGCCGGGAGTAATCTGACCAATGGCAATGCCATCTGTAAATTCCTTTATACTAAGCCAACAAAGATTGTTTACCACGGTTTCCTGAATCGCAGGAATAAAGACATAACCTCCTCCAAACAGGGTTAAACTCATCCCGCTAAATACTGTCATTAGCTTTCGTATATCAGTAAAAAATCTCTGGTGGCCGGGCGAAGATAAATGCGGCATTACGATAATTAGAAGGATGAACACAGCCAGCATTGACAGCAAGAAATAGGGGATATTCCTTATCTTATTCAGGGATGGTACTCCTGTCATTTGCTTAGAAGAAAGTGATTTGTAGTATGTGAAATATCCAACCAGACCTCCGGCTATAATCAAGCCCAGTGTAGCAAAAAAGCCGTTGGTCCCTATTAGGATAAGCCCTGAGACTATGCAGATACCCCATTGCTTATAGTCGCTTACAGATTCTTTCGCCATTTTAATAGCTACTGTAATGATCACAGCTACTACAGCAGGCATAATTCCAGAAAAAACAGCATTGACAACTAACAGATTCCCATACTCGAAGTACAACCAGGATAGGGTGAGAACCAGAATAAAAGAAGGCATAATAACTGCAAACATACTTAACAGGGCTCCCTTTATTCCATTCAGATGGTAGCCAATATAAACTACAACATTTACTGCTAGAGGACCTGGCATAACTGAAGCGAGACTCACGGCATCAAGTATTTTTTCATTCTTGATAATTTTGTCGCGGTCAACCATTTGGTCCTGAATCACCGAAACCAATGCCAAATACCCTCCGAAGGAGCTGGCTCCAATTTTTAAAAAATTGAGCAAAAGGTATTTCGACATTTTCGTCAGCATAGTACCATTATCGAATATGCATTCTTTCTCGAAGCCTGTTTAGCAATACTTCCTGGGGATACCTTGCCCCGATATCGCGTTGATGCGCCCTTAAAACAGCCTCTTTCTTCATTCTTTCGTTTTCCAAACTAAAAACCTTAATGGTTTGTTTATCAAATTCAGTTCCGTTTTTGAACGTAAAACTACACTTATAGCCCAATTTCTCCAGTGTTTCTCCTGCCACACTCTCAAATATCCTGATTTCCTTCTGAGTGAGCTCTTTCAAGTATTTATTGAAATTATCTGTCATGATCGGCTGAATTAGATTCTTCCACATTGTACCGCTACTAGCGGTATTCAGAGATTCTTCTGAATTGAAATAATTGAGCATTTTATAGTTAAAGGGCAGATTCAAAAAGGCACATAATTCTCTCAGTATCGATTCCGGCTCAGTAATGAGGTCCAAATACTTTACTCTAATGATCCTGTCAGAAGGAGTGTTTTGTTCAATTTCCAGTGATCTTTCCTGGTCATTCTTCCACTGTTTGGCAATATGATAAACATGCTTTTCCCCAACAATGGTCTTTTTAAATGAACAAGCCACATCTCGGCCATCTCGGTGCAAATAAATATACCAGGGAGCCAAGCCCGCTTCATTCAAGTCTCTGTAGCGATGTGCATTGCTCATGCTTTTGCAGCAAGCAAACTCACAACCATATGAGGATGCATAATGGGCATATATTTCATAAAACAGTGCTATCAGCGTGTTTTCCTTGCAGCGACTCCTGATTTGCTCCCTATTAAGCTTTGGAATCTGCCATTTAACCGGATTCAATTCAACCCACAAGCAAACATCATTTACCAGGGATTCAAACCTGGATGTGTCCTTTAGATCTCCATAAAAGGGCAACAGAGGTTCAAAAGTCTGGAGAATATGGGGTGGATGAGGTGCCGCTATTTCTGGCAGCTGATTTAACATGGTCCTCAAAAGGTTCGAACCTGAGCGCTGTGTACCTATGAATTGAATTAATTTCATGCAGAATGCATCATTGTTATCCTGTTTAGGATTTCTATCTCTTTTTACCGGACTAAGGTATTTCAGAACGCATGGCTGTTTGCATCGATTCAATGGATGTTCATTTGTGTATTATAGAGCCAACCCTGAAAAAGTCATTGCTTACTTGTATGCGGCTTGTGGAGTAATGATGTCTTCCAATGCATGCGCATCGCCCCTGGAAGGTCCATGCCATACTCCCCCTCCAAAAGTGATAATGTAAATCTTGTCAGGAGTAAGAGGATCGGGAATAACGGTTTTGCCCCATTTAAAATTATACCCTTTTATACGTTTCCAGCTTAGGCCTTTGTCTTTGGAAAAATAAGCTGAAGAATTGAATCCCGTTGCGTACAATACCCCGTTTCGCTGATCAATGCTCAGATCGTAGATATGCTGATCGTCTGTGAATAAGCTGGCCCAGCTTGCTCCATCATCTTTAGAAAGGTAAATACCCCCGCCCCTGTCAGCTGAAAATTCGGTCTCGCCATACCTCCCCCAGGCCGACAGGTACAACCGGTTGGGATCGTCCGGATCGACAAGTAAACTGGTGGGGCCGTTTACTCCCTCTGGCAATTGCATCCTTTCCCATGATTCTGCTCCATTTGAAGAACGGTATAGAGCACCATCCCGGTCATCATGAATAGAACCGTCTTCGCTTTTCCTTGAAACAACCAGGAATAACGTGCCATCATCTCTTCTGGTTATTCGAAAAGCAGCAGGTTGATCACCCTCAATCCCATTGTTTTTTTGTTGCCATGAAAGCCCGTCATCTGTGGATTTATATACGCCTTTCCCAAAACCACATACATAGAGTGTTCGCAAATTGGGCTTGCTATTGGGATCCAGAATAATAAAAGTAGCAGCTGTTTCACCTATATCCTGACTAACAGGATTCCAGGTATCTCCTCCGTTTTCGCTCATCACAATTCCACCGGAATAACTTTCCATATCGCCATCCCGCCACATTTTAGGTCTGGGTAAGTCATGAACCCCGCTCATGGCTGCCCAAAGCTTACCTTCAATATCGGGGTCAAAAGCTATGCTATAGGTATTGTGATTCCATCTGAAGGGGATGCCGTTGTCTTTCGTTATGCTAGCCCAACTATTGCCTCCATCCAAACTTTTCATTAGGCCGATGTCGGTCTCTGCCATAAACATTTTCAATGAATCAAAGGGATCAATGGCTATAGTATATCCTGTGGTCACCTGGATACCACGGGATTTCCAGAATCCGTCTGATACGCTATTGGTATAAACTTGCTGCCAGCTTTCTCCTCCATCGCTTGTCTTAAAAATCCGCCCCCAATCGGTAGCATAACAAATATTCGGGTGACTATCCGAAACCTTCATGTAAAGAGGATTCTCACCCCACCAAGGGCCAAACCTTTCATCGATCCATGCAGACTCCCTTTTTGGGGAGGCATCCCCCCTTGAGTGCTTCACACGGGAATCCAACCTGTCGTTCCAGGAGAGCTCCCAACTAAGGCCATAATCGTGGCTTTTAGCTACCCCAAAACCTATTGAATCTTTGTGATAATGAAGTTTCGAATAGGAAATGTAAACGTTCTCAGGATGGTAATAGGAGACCGCAATACTTGCAAATTCAGGGTCGGGGTATCCCTTCAGTTTTTTATTCAGCAATCCCTGCCCTACATCCTCCCAGCTCCGTCCACCGTTCTCGGTTTTGAATATCCTTGATACATTGCTTCTGTCCTGATGACCGTATGGGAAGGTGCCCGACATGGCATAAATAATGTGCTTATTATTGAGGGTATCAACCCCATCCTCAAACTGAAGAAAGGGTTCACTATTACGGGGGACATATACCTTGCTCCAAAGGCCATTCTCCTTTAGGCCTAAACCATGTTTGCCTGATACATAAATGCTGCGGTTATCAGGGGGTGAAGTAGGATCAATAAAGATATCATCTAAATCAAATCTTAATTTGTCCAATAGTTTCCATTGTTTACCCCCATCCTCAGAAATCATGACAGCCGTATAGAACCTTGAATTTTCACCTCTGTTTGGAGGCCAAAAATCAACCTTATTCCTCCGAATAAGTAAATACAACCTTTGCGGGACCAGAGGATCAACAGCCATTTGTTTGATTTCCAGATGCATGCTATCGCGGGTAAGGACCAATTCATCAGCATGGTCTCCCTGGGCATGAATGGCCACAATAGCGGAAGGCACCGGGTATATCGTAGCCCAGCTTACCCCTTTATCCGTACTCTTGAAAAGCATATTGGAGGTTCCTGCATAAATCACATTTGGACTATTTCTGTCGAAGGCATAAAACTTCACTACACCTCTGAGGTTAAACATGCGCCATCTTTCCCCGCCATCATAGGTGACAAATGAACTGGTCATGTCACAACTTACAAAGACATTTTCCGGATCGGAAGGATTTACTGCAGGTATAAATGGCATAGCTCCTCCACCTCCTGCTCCCAGAAACTCCCAGGCGTCGTTCCTGCCATTTGCGTTAACAATGGCATCAGGACCAATAAGCGCTTGTTTCTCTGAACAAGAACTACAGCCAATTATGACAAATAAAACAGCCACAACCCCCAGGTATTTTCCAGGAGAATTCATCGTATTGTTTGTTTATTGAGCAACTACCAGTTTAATATAGCCGTTATTTACACCCGCTAGCAATCCTTTCCTCGCAGCAGGCCCTTGTCCCAATCGTAAGGCTTTTAGTTTTTTTACATCTCCGGGGATAAACAGTCCTGAGTCATAGCCACGAATTGTCCGGAATTTTCCATTGGCATCTCCCTTCAGAAAAAGGCCTTTGCCTGCATCATTACGGGGGATCTCCAATTCCGAATTGTATAGGTTCCCGGCTAAAACCAGGTCATCAATACCATCGTTGTCAAAGTCATCATATACAATCCCGAAAACTGCGGATATCTGGGCAAGCAGGGGCAGTTTCTCTAATGTAAAACCTTCCCCCGTATTTATGAGCATGCTGCTTGAAAAGGTTTTAGCCTCAAACAACTCCGACTCTTCCAAATTGTCAGCATCGTAAATATCGGCCAGGGTGGAGGCTCCAAAAGAACTGTAATCCTTAAACCTATGCTCAAGACCGGGAATTTGCTTTAGCGCATTCTCTCTGTTGTGCATGGGATAAAGGGTGTCATTTTCATAATAACCAAGAACTATATCCAGGCATCCATTGTTATCAAAGTCGTTGGAAAACAAACTAAAGGGGGCTTCCGGGGCAGCCTTATACTGATAGTTCTCTCCAAGATTTCCCACGATGTAATCCATCTTTCCATCTTCGTTTACATCTCCTTCTACAATACTAAACCACCATCCACTGCTATTCTTCAAAATGGAATCACCTTTGCATTTGATAAGCTTACCGCCATCATTCCTGAACAGGGTTACCGGCATCCATTCGCCAACCATGATCAGGTCTTTTATTCCATCTCCATCATAGTCCGACCAAAGAGCATCTGTGACCATGCCCGGATACGCCAATTCATTTGACTGTTCATTTGTAACATCCTTAAATTTGCCCTTGATATTTTCCAGCAAATAACTGCGACCCGGTCTCGGATACTGACCAGCTAACAAGCGCCCGCCAATAAACAGATCCTTATCTCCATCTCCGTCAAAGTCATTTGCCCTTACCACCCCTCCACTGGAAAGCATTACAGGCAGAGCATCCACAGATTTTATAAAGCAGCCATTTCCATCATTGAAATAAAGCCGATCCTGGTAAGACTCATCCCCCGGGGGGAGCTCATTCCCTCCGCTGACAACATATAAGTCCAGGTCTCCATCCTGATCTGCATCAAAAAACAAAGCATCAATATCTTCCTGCCCCCTGTCCGACAATAGAGCGCTTTGTTGCGATTTGGTGAAACAGCCATTTGAATGCTGGATATATACCGTCCCTTCATATCCCCTGGCTCCTCCTACGAAAAAGTCATCTAAGCCATCATTATTGACGTCTCCCACTGATATGGCGGGCCCCAGGGCAGACAACTGATAGGGTAAGAGGACTTCTCTTTCGAAATCATCAAATTCGTTTTCGGTATGCTTGTGATCTAAACCAGCTGCCAGCGTGAAATCTGAAAAAAGCTTGTGTCCATTTTTTTCTGTGGGTGAAAGTGTAACTGCACTTTCATAGTCAATACACAATAGTTGATCGACGGCTATATCGGTTAACTCACTCACCTTTCCATCGGGCCAGGTCACTTTAAGCCGATCGATACCATCCTTCTTGCCTAAACCAAAATGCAGGGTATAATCGACACTGGATTGATAACCTCTGCTGACATACTGCTCCAGATACTGCCTCTCATCGCCGGTCTGGACCATCACCTTTGCTCCAATCCCATTCAAATTGTTGGTGCTGCCCTTCAGCCAGACATTCAAAAAATGATTTCCATTGATTCGGGTCGCATTGTTCCGGTAAAGATGAGCTTCCTGAGCAATATTGTTTACTATAAGATCCATTGCTCCGTCATTATTGAAATCGGCATAGGCAGCCCCATTTGAGAAGGAAGGCTCACTTAGCCCCCATTGCTCATTATAAGCCTCAAAGACAAAACCGTTTGTGTTTCTAAAAACCAGATTAACGACCTTTTCGGCAGGTAAAGAATTCAGGATCTCCCAAATCAGATCTTCCACTTCCGGATTGGCCTTCTTAGATTCTTCCTCGATTCGACGGTCTTTAAATGCAATAAAGTCATTGTTATTGGTGTTTTTACGCATGCCGTTTGAAATGAAGAGGTCTTTGTAGCCGTCGTTATCCAAATCCACCAAAAGAGGTGACCAACTCCAGTCTGTATTTGTGATCCCGGCTATTGACGCTATATCCGAAAAGGTCTCATTGCCATTGTTCAACTGAAGGGTATTGCGCATGTATTGATAATGGGTGTTGTACTCTATCAATAGTTTAAATGCTCCCTGGTTTATTGCTGTCATATTCGTTGTTCGGCCATAATGGGTCGAATTGCGCATATCAAGTTCGATCAGGTCCTGCCACCCATCGTTATCAATATCACTGGCATTATTTCCCATGGATGAATAGGATATATGTTCCATAGATTGCAGCGCACTTTCATTAAAAGTGCCGTCACCATTATTGAAATACAAATAGTCTCTTCCTGCAAAATCATTGGATATGTAGATATCGGGATACAGATCATTGTTCAAATCAGACACAGCAACACCAAGACCATCACCGAGCTTGGACCTGTTTATACCGATAAACTCCTTCACTTCCGTAAAATAGCCATTCTCGTTTTTAAAAATCTTATCTCCGGTGTAACGACTGATATCCTTATCATGGAAATTCAGAAATATTTTTCTTTCCGGATTATTTGAATTGTTCATCAGATACATATCCAAATCGCCATCCATGTCGAAATCAAGAAAGGCAGCCTGAACCGAAATGCCCCAATCATCCAAACCATATTCCGCACTCTTTTCGGTAAAGGTGAGATCCCCATTGTTCAGATATAACAGGTTGCTTCTTAGTCTTGGTCTGGTTTGTCCCGAACGGCATATGTATAGGTCAAGCAGTCCATCCTGATTGATATCTATCATACTAACACCGGTTTTCCAACCAGGGATAGTATCCAACCCCGAACCTGTTGTAATATCCTTGAATCTAAAATCACCCTGGTTAAGATAGAGCTTCCCGGTAATTGAATTTGCACTCAAATAGATATCAACAAGACCATCATTGTTTATATCTCCCACAGCCACACCGGCACCATTATAAAAGTTCGTAAATCTATAGATATTGTTGTCCAGGCTCTCCGGAACATCATTTCTGAAGTCTATTCCTGTTTCTTCAGCGCTCAAAAGCTCAAGCATAACGATCGCTTCATTATCGCGCTTAGCACAGGCGAATACTAAAAGAACAATGCCGGAGAATACCAGCACAATAGTTATCCCTGAATGGCAATATGAGCTTTTCACCTGTCTGGAAGTAAACTACGAAAAAAGGCAATTAGAAATGAAATCCTAACTACCTTCTTTCTGGTTTAAAAAAACAACAATATACTATTGCGAGATCAAGTCGTTGGCATCGACTTCCTTCTGCGGTATTGGGAAATAGATCTTTTGATCAAGATAATCGAAGCTTTCACCCGGATATTTACGTTCCAGATTGGCTCTCCACAATTCAGCATATTTTCCGCTTCTGATCAGATCCAACCTTCTCTGACCTTCCTGGAAGAATTCCAGGGCTCTCTCTCTTAAGATAGCATCACGCATCTCTGCCTGCCCCATCGTTCCTAAAGGTGTGGCATTTGCTCTGGCTCTGACCTCATTAAGCAAAGCCAGGGGATCGCCTTCATTCAGTTCATTTAGGGCTTCTGCCCGGGTTAGCAGTATGTCGGCATAGCGAAGGATGGGATAATTAACCCCATAATAGGCAACATCGGTGTAGACGTGGCGATCATTCCCGATACCATATTTAATCGCTCCGATTCCGTTTTGTTGCAAATCTTCAAGCTCAATGGAATCATATGCAGCCAATTCATTATGTTCAGGGGTGCCGGGAATCGCATAATAGACAAATTTATCGTCGACCATTCTTAGGTTTCCTGCCTGATAACCATTCCCAATTAAACTTCGCCTGTCATCATTCATTTCAAATGAATTGTAAAAGTCTTCAGCAATGGTAAGTCTTCCCCAACCTCCATTCAGGTAAGAGCCCAATAGTGCGAACCAGGGGATATTTGAATTGGTTCCGACTCCATCCTCTACCGACATATAAACAAAAATCCATTCGTTGGCAGCCTTGTTAGCCACATCATACAGCTCCATCACATTGGGCATTAAGGCGTAATCGCCAAGATCCATGACAGCCTTGGCATCATCTGCAGCAGCCTGCCAGTTCTTGGCATTCAGATTTGTTTTGGCTCGCAACCCCAATGCGGCACCTTTACTGGCACGGCCTGGTGTTGTGGCTGATCCCAATGAATTAGCAGCATCGGTCAGATCAGAGAGAACCTGGGCAATGATGTCTTTCTGCGGACTCAGGGGCAAATCGCCGGAACCATTCTCCAGATTCAGAATTACATCGCCAAAGTTGAATGCCAGGTCATAATAGGCTAGCCCTCTCAGGAATTTGGCCTCCCCCATGAAGGTGGCTTTCTTTGCTTCATCAATATCCATCCCCTCCAGCACTTCAATAGCCAGATTAGCAGCTGCAATTACCTTATAGGCGCCATCCCATAAATTAATGATGAAACTATAATTGTTGTCCCAGGTACCCATTTCTGCTTTTTGACTACCTGCACTCCATGCATCCTGACCATAAATATCAGTACCCGATTCACTGATCATCAGGTAATCGTAGTTATAGTATGCTCCCCAGCTGTTGCCCGACATCGCTGCATAGACAGCGGTTACCAGCGCTTCAGCATCATCTTCGGTCTCGTAGGCTGTATTTACCAATAGTTCGGAATACACACTTTCCTTAAGCTGATCGGCACAAGACACTAACGAGACTGTCACTACTGCAGATGACAATAAAAAGATAGTTATTCTTCTCATAGTATGATGGTTTTTCAAGTATCGCTAAAATGTAACTTTAATTCCGCCAGTAAAGGTTTGATACGTTGGATAGCCAAAATCATCAACTCCTCTGTTCACACTATTTTGTGACCCGTCATTCCACATCCCTTCGCCATAGTTATAGCTTACATCGGGATCATATCCGGAATACCTGGTTAGGGTAACAAAGTTTTGGCCCTGAACATAGATATTCAGATTTTGAATCCACTTGACCTTCCTCAGGTCAAAATTATACCCCAGGGCTAAGTTTCGAAGTTTCAGGTAAGAAGCATCTTCGATGAACTCTGTATTTACATAGGAACCATACTCATTGGCAAACCAGTCAACTCCCGGCCTTGTACCCGAGGGATTGGTCGGACTATAACGCTCAAGCGCTTTTGTGGTAAGGAACCTGTCATGTGCAATGGCCTTAAAATTAAAGATATCGTTTCCATAAACCCCCTGCCAGAACATATCGAGATAAAAACCATGGAATTCAAAATGGTTGTTGATCCCAACTAAAAAGTCGGGATTTGCATTCCCAATAACGCTTCTGTCTTTGCCATCAATGATTCCGTCTTTGTTGATATCCTCGTATAAAGCACTTCCAGCTTTGGTCGTATTTGGCTGTGGAGCGTATTCTTCACCCTCCTGCAAAACACCTCTGTAGGTGTAGCCATAAAAGTCCCCCATTTTTCCGCCCTGAATTAACTGCCTGTATGGATGTTCTCCGATTTCACCGTAAGGCTGTCTGGGAATGCTTTGAAGAATCGGATTGTCCCCATCCAGCCTGGTTATCTTGTTGGCATTTGTGGAGAAGTTAACATTTATGGTCCACCTCATTTTGTCCTGAAAAAGAATATGACCTCCTAAGGTCAATTCAACCCCCATATTCTCAATGGAGCCCACATTTGCCCGAATATATCTATAGCCAGTTGAAGGAAAAGAGATGGGCTTATCGATAATCAAGTCTTCGGTATTCGAATTATATGCCTCAACAGCACCGAACAACCGGTTCTGCAGCATTCCAAAATCCAATCCAACATTCAACATTTTGGTCGTCTCCCATTTCAGGTCGGGATTGGGCGCAAACATGCCATCAGAACCCAGGCCTGTTGATGTTGTTGATCCATCAAAGGTATAGGTTCTTGTGGCCGCCACACGTGCCAGGGAGGTATAGGGTGAAAAACCGTTATTACCTGTTATTCCATAGGATACCCTTAATTTGAGATCGGAAAGGAAAGCGATGTTCTGAAGAAACTCCTCTTCCGAAATCCTCCAGGCTGCTGAAGCAGACGGGAAAGTCCCCCATTTATTATTCTCTCCGAATTGAGAAGCTCCATCGGCCCTCAAGGTAAGATTTAAGAGTATTTTTTGCTTGTAATCGTAGCTGGCCCTTCCAAAGAAAGAAACAATGGTCTGGTCGGAACGATAACTGTCAATGGTCTGGTTTTCTGCAGACCCCATATTATAGTAAAGAGTTTTTGTGGTTGGGAAATTGGTGCCATCCAGTGAAAAGCCATAAGAATCATCATACTGCGTGGAACCACCCGCTAAAAGGCTGAGAGCATGGTCCGCGGGTAAACCCATAAAGCGGTAGTGCAAGGTCCCTTCCAGCAGGTAATTTGTGCCTTTTGATTCCGAAATATTGGCCCAGTCCATTCCGGATCCCATAATGGAATACTCCGGGGTCTGATACTGAGAATGTGTTCTTGAACCGTGGTCAAATCCTGCATTGAGTCGTGCCACTAGATTCTCCAACACATTGACATCAATATAGATATTTCCGTAGGTTCTCCAGCTAATCAGATCATTTGCACGCTCCGTAAACAATCCGATTGGATTTTTAAAAGGTCGTCTATCCCTCGAAAAAGCTGTTTGAGCAAAAGATCCATCTTCATTGTAAGCAGCTCTTCCAGGAGAAGCTCTTAAAATAGCATATAAAGGATTAAGAGTCCGGGAACCCGGCCTTCTGTCTGTTCCATCCGAATTGACCCTGGCTGTATAGACATTCATTCCAACCTTGGCTCGTTTTCCAAATTTGCGATCGGCATTCAAACGGAACGAAAAACGTTCAAATTCACTTGCCAGGAAAATTCCCTGCTGATTAAAATAGTTTCCGGATAAAGCAAAGTGCGAAACCTTATCCCCACCGGATGCCCGCAGGGTATAATTCTGTACATTGGCATTCCGGGTAGCCTCTTCAAGCCAATTCGTGTTATTATTCAAGGCAAGATCGGCTTCATCGTACCATGGTTCGCCGTCATTTACACCCATAGCGTATTGTTCATTCGTAATTCTTGCAACTTCACTCCAATCCAATCGCTCCACATTTCCAATCATGGACTGAACTCCAAAATAACCATCCAAACTGATTTCAGTTTTCCCGGACCGCCCCTTCTTAGTGGTTATCAAAACCACGCCGGCAGAAGCTCTGGACCCATATATTGCTGCTGAGGCTGCATCTTTGAGGATGTCAATAGATTCAATATCATCGGGGGAAATTGAAACCCCTGCCCCGACAGGGAAACCATCAATAACATAGAGCGGTTCGTTGCTATTCGAGATCGATGTACTGCCTCTGATCACTATGTTCAATGCCTGTCCCGGCAGTCCATCATTACTGGAAACCTCGACACCTGCTGCCCTTCCTTGTAACATGGATGAAATCGAACTTGTGGCAGCTCCGGTGGTCATTTCATCTTCCTGGAGGGAAATAATGGCTCCTGTAACCACCTTTCTGGAGGCCTCCCCGTACCCGATAACCACCACCTCATCAAGTGAGGTTAAATCAACGGCCATGGTTACGTTAATTGAGCTTTGGTTTCCTACGGTAATTTCCTGAATAGAATATCCGATATAGCTGAATACCAAAACAGCTGAAGCATCCGGAACACGAATCTCATATGCACCATTGTCATCTGTGATCACACCGTTCGTGGTACCTTTAACGATGATGTTCACACCTGGTAAGGCCGTGTTGCTTTCATCGGTAACCACACCCGTGACCACTTTCTCTTGAAGCAGCAGATCTGAGTTATTATCGAGACCGGCAAACTGAGCATTCCCTTCAACCGCAATCAACCCCCTGGTGCTTAGAGTCAGGACCCCGATTACAATAAGGGTAAACCTTAATCGTCTCACAAGTTGTTTTGTTAAGAAGTTCTCCATAATGTCAGGTTATTTGGGGTTAGTTAGAAGTCGCTGATCGGTTCATTCAACTCGCAATACAACTTATTACGGAGCGCTATACAGTTTAAGCAAAAAAAATTAAACCAACAACTTTTCCTTTAATAATTTGCATTTTTACTTATTTATCATTGTTTTTCGTTTTTTTCTTCTTTCGTTTTAAGATTTTACAAATCGACTTCCTGAATGATTCCGGGATTGCAATTCCCCTTCCCCCGATTTATGGAATTCAATTTTTCTTAAACCGAAATCCATTTGTTTCAATTCGAATCGATACACAACAAAACATTTAACAAACAAAGCATTACAAAGATCAATAAGAAGCTCAGTATAGCTAAACGAAATGCCATTAAGTAAAAAGTAAATCATACTTTTATAACACGATAAATCCCGAAAAAAATACGGCTCATGCGACTAGAAAACATACCCCGCTTTGTGATGTTGTTCCTCATTCCGGGAAGCTTGATAGTCTCACAATGCAGCAACAACCCGGATAGTTCTGCCGGGGACCCGCAATCGAAAATGGAGGAAATTGTTTCCGCACAGACTTTAGGATTAGCTATGTTGGAAGAAAACAACCTTGAAGGTGCCGAAGCTGAATTCAGAAAACTTGTTTCGCTGGCTCCAAAAGAAGCGACCGCTTATGCGAACCTGGGACTTGTCTATCTCAGAACCGGTGACTATGAATTAGCGAAAAAGAACCTTCAAAAAGCACTGGACCTGAACCCCGAAAATCCAAATATTCACCTGAATCTGGCAACAGTTTATAAATACCAAAACCAACAGAGGCTTTTTATAAATGAGCTTAAGAAAATTGCAGAGATTTATCCAGATCATGTTCAATCCCTCTATATGCTGGCGGATTCGTACATTGGCTCTCATGATGAGGCCTCTTTGCAACTGAGAAAAAAATACCTGTTAAGGACAGTCAAAGCAGCTCCGGCAAATATTGTTCCCCGCCTTTATCTGGCCGAAGTTCTGTTAAGAACCGACTCTGGCAAACAGGCCCTCGTACATCTTAGGGAGGTTAGGAAAATCTTTCCTGAATTTGCAGATGAAACGCTGGAACAATATACCAGGACCTATGATGCTGTGGTAGCAGACAATACCCAGGAAGCGCTTACCGCCTTGCTCATATTCCATAATTACCTGAAGTTAACCAATCCCTACCAGAAAGATGTCAACCAGCTGATAGGATCAGCCGGGAAATTAGCAGGGCATCCATTGCTGACATTCAGTAAAACGATCCGTCAACAGGAGAACGCCAACAAATCGATCATGGAATCGATTCGCTTTACTGATATTAGCGCTTCGGCAGGTCTTAAGCTCCTGGATGGAAATGATTCCATTGTGCTCAGCGACGATCAGGCTGCAGCCACACACATAGCGCTATGTGATTTCAACCATGATGGAAGTGAGGATGTTTTCCTTGGCACTTACATGCCTGCATCGGGCAATTACCGCTCCTTTATGCTGAAATCTGACTTGGGGAAATTCAAAGATGTAACCTCGTCCTATAAGCTAAAGCAGGAGGGGGAGGAATCCTGGGCTTCTTTTGCAGACTATGATAATGACGGTTGGTTCGACCTGATGGTTATCAGTCAGGGAATACCCGCCCTTTATAAAAGTCTTGAAAGAGGGGGGTATGAAAATGTTTCGAAACGCGCCTTCTCGAACAAACTTAAAAAGGCCTGTTCGGCCCTTTATTTTGATATGGACCACGAAGGTGACCTCGATTTGTTGATTTCGGGATATGAAGGCAACAAGCTGATGAGAAATAACGGGGACGGAACTTTTACTGATTTTACCAGTGCGGCCGGTGTTGAAGGCGATGAAGAGGGAAGTAGGGAGGCTTGTTTCGGCGACTTTGATGATGATGGTGACATTGATCTGTTCATCGTAAACCGCAACGGGAGCTGCCTGCTATACTCAAACATCCGTGAAGGAAGATTCCGGGATATTACCGAGCACGCAGGACTGGCCGATATCCGAATGGCAACGAATGTAGCCACCGCCGACTATAACAATGACGGCTATCTGGACCTCTTTGTCGGAGGACCAGCGCCCAATACCTGGTCATGGCTTCTGAACACGGGTACCGGACAGTTCAAGCGGGACAGCGTTAATGACAGCTTGTTTAAACAGTTGGCGTCTTTTTATCTCTATGATGTCGCTTTTTTTGATTTTGACAACGACGGTCACCTTGATATGCTCTTCACCGGCGACCCTGGTGACCGGGGATCTTCTGGTGGCATTCTTTTGCATAACGAAGGAAAGGGCTTGTTTAAGAACTGTACACACATACTCCCCCCCGATTTCGAGGGTGCCCGTGAGATCGAATTTGCAGATTTCAATGAGGACGGAGATCTGGACATCTTCCTGGCCGGATTGCACGGCGGAGCAATACTTCTTCGAAATGACGGGGGGAATTTGAACCATCACCTAAAGGTCAGCTTAAGAGGCATCAAAACAGGTAGTGGTAAAAACAACCATTATGGGATCGGTGCAAAAATTGAGTTAAGGGCTGGCAAGCATTACCAGATGCAGATGGTAACTTCTCCGAATGTTTACTTTGGACTTGCCGAGCGTTCCGGGGTCGATGTGGTCAGGGTGCTCTGGCCCAATGGTACTTCGCAAAACATTTTCAACCCAGGAATAGAAGAAAACCTTGTGGAAGAGCAGCAACTCAAGGGTTCCTGTCCCTTTCTTTACACCTGGAACGGAGAGGCTTATGAGTTTGTTAAGGATGTGATGTGGAGAAGCGCCTTGGGTATGCCCATGGGAATTATGGGAGAAGAACAGTCCTACGCCTTTGCCAATGCCTCGGAAGACTACCATAAAATACCGGGGAATATGCTGAAACAGAAAGACGGGAAATATAGCATTCAGTTTACGGAAGAGCTCTGGGAAACGGTTTACCTCGACCAGGTGGAGCTGTTAGCAGTTGACCATCCGGATTCCTGCGAGATTTTTATAGATGAGCAGTTTTCTCCACCACCCTATCCCCCGCTGAAAATCTTTGCGGTAACCGAAAAAATCAAACCCATCTCAGTTACCGATGGTTCAGGAAACAAGCTGATTGAATTCCTGCAGGACAAGGACAATCACTACCTGCCTCTACCCATTAAAGAGAGGTACCAGGGAATCACAAATACCAGCATCCTGGTCATTGATCCGGGTCGGCATGCTGAAAGCGATAAACTCACACTTTTTTTAAATGGATGGCTTTTCCCGACCGATGCCAGCATCAATCTTGCACTTTCGCAAGGCGAGAATGAACAACTGATGCCACCAAAATTGCAGGTCATAAACAAGAAGGGGCAGTGGGAAACGGTAATTGATCATATCGGCTTCCCGCAGGGAAAGAACAAAACCGTTATTGTTCCACTGGAAGGAATCTTTCTTACGAAAGATCATCGCATCCGAATCTGTACCAACATGGAAATACACTGGGATCAGGTTTTCTTTGCCAGACCGGCCACCACAATTCCGGTAAAAGTAACTCGAATGAATCCTTCCCAGGCTGATCATCACTACAGGGGATTCTCACGTTTGTACAGAATGGATTTTGGAAACGGCCCTCACTGGTTCGACTATTCTTCAGTTACTACCCGTCCTAAATGGCGCGACTTACAGGGATTTTACACCAGGTATGGAGACGTACAGGAGCTACTTCTTGCTCCAGACAATAAATACATCATCGCAAACGCGGGTGATGAAACAACCATCAGTTTCAATGCAGATGACGCAGGTCTGCTGCCGGAGGGATGGAGCCGTGATTTCCTTTTCTATTCAGTAGGCTGGGTGAAAGATGGCGATATGAATACGGCAGAAGGTAACCGCGTTGAGCCTCTTCCCTATCATGGGATGAGCCACTATCCGTATAAAGAACCCGGCTCCTACCCACAAAGTGAGGACTTGGTTAACTACCATAAGACTTACAATACCAGGAAGGTTAGCGACAGGGCTTTTAGCCGGGCCATTTTTGAATGGCAATGACAGATTTAACATTAAAGGCCGGGGGCAGCTAAGAAAAACATCGTAGTCCTTTAAAGATCAATGCCCCAGCCATTCCTTGAAAGCCTGGGCCTTGCGCCTGCTGACCAACACGTCGTCCAGATCGTCTCCCTGTAGCCTAAGCTTCAGGCGCCCCGGAAAAAGTGCAAAATAAAACTGACCGAACGGTCAGAATCCGGTAACGAATGGTGAGCTTTCCTGTTTTCGGAAGACCTAAACGAGGTCGGGCTCCTGTGCATAGCAGCAGGAAGACTTTAGCGGGCAGATGCCACAGGAGGGATTCTTCCTGCAAAAGGCCTTGGCATGTTCTACAATGAGGCCGTGATAGTAATCATGGCTGGAGAGATCATCCGGCACACAGCCTTCCATCCGTTCGCGAAAAGCATCGTAATCGTCGGGTGGTTGAAACCCAAGCCTCGAAAAGATGCGACGGGTATAAGCGTCGATCACAAAGGAAGGCTTCCCCAGCCCGTAAACCAAAATGCTATCGGCCGTCTCGGGTCCCACCCCATTGATTGCCAGAAGCTCAGCCCTAAGGGCTGCCGTTGAGCGCTCCCTGATACGGTCCACATCAAAACCGTATCCGGCAAACCATGCTACCAGCGCTTTGAGTTTAAGCGCCTTTTGCTTAAAGAAGCCACTCGGCCTGATGATGTCGGCAAGCACATCACCGGGACAGTCCCTGATAAAGACAGGTGTCAATCTGTCTCCGAATCTGTCCAGGGCCTTCTCAACGTTTTTCCAGCTGGTGTTCTGGGTCAGAATGGCCCCCACCATCATCTCGAAGGGAGACTTAGCCGGCCACCAGGACGGGCCATAGCCATAGTCGGCACGGGCAATATCACCGTAATGAGCAGAGAGTGCGGAGAAAATCCGGCTGATCCGTTCCAGATCGATCAGATACTGCTTTAATTCCAGGCCACCCGCATAACCGGTGAGATCCCCACGGATCCCCACAACCCGGTGACAGGGAATGATCACGGGAATGGGGTTTCGGTGATTGGCCATTCCCACCGCACGAGTGGCAGCGGGTTTTCCCAGCGTGGCAGCCACCTCGCTGTAACTGCGTAACTCGCCGTAAGGAATTCTGCTCAGCACTTTCCATACCGACTGCTGAAAAGGGGTTCCCCGGGGATTGAGCTTCAAATCGAAACAGCTTCGCTGTCCCCCGAAATACTCCCTGAGTTGTTGTTCGGCATTGCTAAAGCGTTCGGGAGAGGACAGGCTTCCCTCTTCCTCTGCACAGGGCTGCCTGCCCGAATTAATCTTCAGGCGCGTAATCCCCCACTCGTCGCCGATCAGTAAGAAGGAAAGATTCCTGATCCGAAACCTGTGGGAGTAAATCGGGCCCTCCGGTATTTCATTCCCGCTGCGTGATCTCATAGTGCCTGTCATATTTCCCTAAAAGTATGGATAATTGAATACATGGCAGAACCTTCGGTCTCATCTTGCGTCGATCCCCTCCTCTTCCTTGAATCTTAAAAGGACCAAGCCTAGAAACAGCACTTTGCATCATGGAATAGTAAGAACTAATTCCTATATTTAAGGAAGCGACTCTTCTAAAAATCAGTACAATGAATCTACAGAACGCTACACCAAGGCAGTCTTTCAGAATCCTGAAACTGATTTACCTTTCGATGAACACAGGACTGATTGTGTTTCTCTTCCTGGTAGTAACAATTAAGGAGATGCAGGTGCCAGAATTCTCGAATGCTGCAGATCCGATCACCCTTGTCAATGTATTGCTGCTGGCTTTGATTCCCCTGGGGAACTGGCTTTCTAACAAACGAATGGAAGCCATTGATGCACGTGATCCCTTTCGCAGAAAATTTGAGCTCTTCCAGTTGGCCATGTTTATACGCTGGGGCATTATTGAAGGGGTTGCGCTGTTCTCCCTCGTTGGGTTCATGTTGCTTCAGGATGCAAAGCACCTCGTGCTCTTTTTGCTGTGTATTCTGGCCTTTGCCATGGCTTCGGTCTCAAAAGAACGGCTTATCAACGGGGCAAAGCTGAATGCGGAAGAGGCCAGGGCTTTGGATGAATAGGCTTTAGCAGTTCAGAAGATCCTAACAAATGAGGATGCCTGCCCCTTCTTCTATCAGGGGATTGTTCTACCTTTGTTCCTTCCAATCCTTTTTCCATGTCGAAAAAAGGCTCCGAAGCAATCGTACTGGTCAATCTGGGAAGTCCGGCCTCTCCCGGGGTTCCGGATGTTGCTGCTTTTCTGAAGGATTTTCTCAACGACGCCTGCGTACTTACCATGCCGGCGCTCATTCGGCATCTGCTTGTCAAAGGCATTATCGCGCCCTACCGGGCCCCACGGTCGGCCGCAAAGTACAAACAACTCTGGGACGAGCGGGGAAGTCCCCTGATCTATCACAGCATCGACTTAATGGATACCCTGGTTTCCCAAGACCTGCATGGCTATGCGCTCTTTTTAGCCATGCGCTATGGCCCTTTGAACCTGCGAAAAGTACTGGGGGATATCATGGCAGCAGAATACAGTGAGCTCTTGATCATCCCCCTCTTTCCCCACTATACAAGTTCAACTGTTGGAAGCATCATGGAGGAAGCGAGGAGGGTTTTGAAGGGGAATCCACTTCTGGAACGCAGCCGCATTTTACTACAGTTTCATGACCAGGAAGGCTTTAGCGGGCTCTGGGCTGATAAAATCCGGGGGTTTTTAAAGGACGAAACCGATGCCCTGGTTCTCAGCTTTCACGGCATCCCCATATCTCACGCCCAGGGTAGTCACCGGGAAGCAAGCTGTAGCGCACTAAAATGTGAGGAAAAATACGGCGAAAAAAACCGCTATTGCTACCAGGCAGCCTGTCACCACACAGGCAGGCAGATATCCGCAAGGCTGGCTTTTCCTGTCGAGAAAATCCACCATGCCTACCAAAGTCGTTTTGGGCGAAGATGGCTCGGGCCTCAAACCGGAAAGGTGCTGGTAGAACTGGCCCGTTCAGGATGCCGCAATGTTGTTGTAGCCTGCCCCAGCTTTGTGGCCGATTGCCTTGAAACCAATTTGGAAGTTGGAATGGAGTACAAAGAAGCCTTCCTTGCGGAGGGAGGAGAGACCCTTGAACTGGTGCCCTCCCTGAATGCCGATCTGCAATGGGCAAGGTTTCTGCTGGACCTGATTAATCGTCCCCGAAGTGAGTCCCTTCCGCTTTCATCGGTGCACTGCCGTGGCTCCATGCTCTGTTTCGAATAGGGCAGGGCTCATTTTTTCAGCTAAGTTCTCCTTTGTTCAGGATTTGCGGATCTTTTCCTTATTGGCTCTTCGGTTTGCAGGCTTCATCCATTCTTCCTGACACAACCTGAAACTGCCAACCATGTGCAGGCGCGTAGCCTTTTCATCGAGTAATTCCTGAAGAACAATCATCGTTTTGTTGTTTAAGCGTGTAAAATAAAAGGCTGCCAACCGATCATGCAATCATCACATTTAATGATATTTGTTGTCCAGTCCCGGCATGAATGACTGCCGCTTCAGACCGCCAAAATCACTAAATCTTATGATTGTTGCAAGCAAAGCGCAAGATACCTTTGTGCCCATGAAAAGATTGTATTTCCTTCCGGTCCTTTTGGTTCTGGCCTTCCTGTCTGGAAGCCTTGCAGCCCAGGAAACGGAACTCAGAATAATTGAACGTGAATCGGGACAAGCCATCCCCTATGCGAACGTTTGCTGGCAGTCAACCACCGACCCTGCGGTCAAAGGCTATGCAAGCTCCGATGAAGATGGCAGGGTAAGCCTGCCCGCCAACCGGAAAGTACTGCTGTCTGTTTCCTGCATAGGCTATATGAATTACCTCGACACCTTAGTAACAGGGCAGCAGCCCGAGCTTCAGTTAGAGACAGACGTTTTAAATCTGGGGCAGGTTGTGGTAACCGGCACACGGACCCCGAAAACACTGGCCAATACACCTGTATTAACCAAGGTAATTTCCTCGTCCGACATCAGCCAGATGGCAGCCACCAACAGCCTCGAAGCCCTGGAATTCTCCCTTCCGGGTGTACGCTTCTTCCCCGACGGGCATGGTGACAACCTGATGATTCAGGGCCTGGACAACACCTACATTCTGGTTTTGGTAGACGGACAGCGCCTGGCCGGAGCCACACGCGGAAATGTGGATTTCGACCGCATTGACGTGGACAATATCGAACGCATCGAGATTATCAACGGAGCCTCTTCGGTGCTTTATGGTTCGAATGCCATCGGTGCGGTGATCAACATTATTACGAAAAGAAGCATTAAGCCCTTCGAGGCTTCGGCAGGTTCTCAGTATGAAAGCTATGGACGGCTTCGGATAAATGCCAGCTCCCGTTTCAATCATAAGAAATGGGGAGGGGGAATAAGCGCCTTCAATACCCGATCGGTGGGCTATGACATGACCCCCGAGACACCTGCATCATTTACGGTGCGCCCGCACAACGACTATTCGCTGAAACTCGATGGCAATTACAGTGTCAGTGAAAGAACAAATGCCGAGATCAACGGAACCTGGTTCCGCCACGAGATTTTCCGTTCTGAAAAAAGCATCTACAAGAATCACGACCTCGACCAGAATTTAACCTTTGGAGCAAAGGTGAATACCCAGCTCAGCCTGAACAACAGCCTGCAATTTCAGGCCAACAGCGACATACTCAATTCTTATACCGTATTCGATTCGGACCGGCCCAACGAGAGGGACGGACAAACCGGAAACCTCATTCTGAAATTGAATGACCACCATAGCTTTGGAGAGAAGCTAAGCCTGGTTGGAGGATTGGAATACAACTATGAGACCACCTTTTCCGCAACCCTTTTCAGCGGGAACCTTGAAGATGAAGGGCACACAAAAACAGCCTGGGACATGAACGCCCTTGCCCAGCTCGACTATAAAATCCTGGATAATCTGGAGGCCATTATATCCGGCCGCCTGAACTACCATTCCATGTATGCCACGCATCTTACGCCTAATTTTACCGCGATGTATTCCCCCGGACATTTCAAAATCAGAGGGAATATTTCCACCGGTTACCGGGCCCCCACCATGCGCGAGTTGTATTACAATTTTGACCACAGCGGCATGTTCTGGATTTATGGGAATCCCGATCTGAAACCCGAAAACTCATTTTACACCTCTCTCTCTGGTGAATACACGCGGAGAAGATTTAATGCCAGCGTAACCGTCTACCGCAATGCCATCGAAAATAAAATCGATTACCTGGATATCGTAAGTGGAGACAGCTATGAAAAGCACTTGATCAATGTAGGGGAAGCCATGCTGCTCGGTGCAGAAACCCAGGCCTCCCTCGTCATTAATAAGTACTTTAAGCTGCGTGCAAGCTACGCATACTCGGATGCAGAAGACAGGGCCACAGGTTTACAGCTTTATGGCAACAGTAAGCACAGTGCGACCTTAGGGCTGGCCTTCCAGATGAAAGGGCTTAAATCGCCTTTCAGTATCAGCATTCTGGGAAGAGGGGCTTCGAGCCGCTTGCTGCAGTATGCAAAGGTTGAAACCGATCCGGTAAGCGGAGAAAAAGTTACCCAAAACTTTATGGAAGAGAGTGACCCCTACCAGGTTTGGAAAATCAGCTACAGTCAGCGTTTCAGACTGGCCGAACGCTTATTTCTGGAGGCTAATGCGGGCATGAATAATATTTTCAATTACCTCACTTACGGATCCATTGTGGATCCCGGACGCCGGTTCTTTGTCGGCATGAAACTGAATTTTTACTAATCTTTATTTAACCAAAGTCAAAAACATGAAAAAGTTAATTAATCTAAGCTTCATTCTTCTGGCATTTGTCGGACTTAGCACGATGATATCCTGTGATGATAAGAAAGAAAAGGATCCCCTTAAAGTCGAAAGCGCAGAAATCAACGTCGAGGACTATACACTATGGTACTATTTTTCGTTTGAAACCGGAGATGTTGTCGGAACTGGCGCAGCCGATCCTTCTGCAGCTGATGATGCCACATGGAAGGCCCGTAAAGACTGGGACCTGGCCTTTCACCGTCAGGATGTAAGAACCAACAGTGGTACCTCTGGCGATGGCCAGGGTGGTGCCCAGAAAGCCAGCTCTTCATCCCTGAGTGCAATAAAGGAGGCGCCTGTTTCCGGTTTTGCAGTGGATGACAGTGTTTCCATTCTTCCAAAATTTGTCATGCCCCCCAAGTATGTGAAAAGTGCGGGCAACACCCTGATGAGCAAGTGGGCCACCCATGATCATACTGAAGGCTGGTCTATTGTTGACCAGGCATTTGTGGTTAAGACTGCCGATGGAAAATATGCCAAAGTTAAACTGGCAAACTTCCTGAACGAAGACAATGAATCGGGCCATATTACCATGGAATATGTTTACCAGCCCGATGGTTCAACAACACTTGAGTAAGCCATAACTCTAGTATTTAAATGCCCATAGCTGCCAGCAAGTTTGCTGGCAGCTATACTTTATTCAAACCAAAGCTATTCAAATGACATCCAGCCATCGAAAAAAGCTAGTTACCTGGTCCCTGACCGGAATTATCATCATACTCCTGATCTGGTCCTGGTCCAGATACATCTCGCCCACACGAATTGCCGTAATCGCCTTTCCCGGTTTCACCATTGATAAAATGGAAAAGGCTAATGAGAACAGGTGGGTACGCTTGCATACGCTGGAATTAGACGATTTGGATAAGCTCAACCGCTATTCCCTGGTGCTGATCAGAGCCCATGGAGTGCGGATCACTCCGGAACAGCTTGATCAACTCAGGGAAGCGACTGCCAAAGGGGTACAAGTCTATATCGCCGATGCCACCAATATGGAATACGAACTGGGCAACCTGAAAGGCGAGGAACTGGACTATGTGAGCGTGTTGCTCGAGAATAAATGCACGGCAAATTTCCGGAATCTCTTCAACTATACAAGGAGCCAGATTGACAACAAGCGTCTCTTTAACCAGCCCTGGTCCGATGCCGAGATTCTTCCCGAGGACTTCCTTTTCCACCTGGATACTGAGCGCTTTTTCGCTACCCTTGAAGAATTCGAGAACTACTACAAGGAAGAGGGCTTCTATCAAGAAGGCAGGCCGCGTGTGGCCCTGCTCGAAGGCAACATCAACATCCAAAACTCCAACGCCGAACACACCTTTGATCTGATCCGGGCCCTGGAAGAGCGGAACCTGAATGTTTACCCCATCCGTTCCTTCGGTGAAGAAAGGCTTGAGTTACTCGAACAATGCAAGCCCGATCTGGTCATCTTCCGGCCCCACGGCCGCCTGGCCATGGGTTACAAGGAAAGAGCAGTAGACTGGCTGCGGGAGCAAAACATTCCGTTGCTGGCTCCCCTTACAGTCTATGGAAAATATGATGAATGGCTCACCGATCCACAGGGAATGTACGGGGGCATGCTCAGTATGAGTATTGTCATGCCCGAACTGGACGGGGCCACAGCTCCTTATGCCATCGTTGCGCAACAGGAAGGCAAGGGAGGAAATCTGGTATTCAAAGGAATAGAATCGCGTATTGCAGACTTCGCTGAACTGGTCGATAAGTGGCTGAAGCTGCAGGAGCTGAAAAACCAGGAGAAAAAGGTCGCCATATACTACTTCAAGGGCCCCGGCAAGAACGCTTTGGTGGCCTCCGGACTTGAGGTCGTACCTTCCCTCTACCGCGTTCTGAAAGAGCTGGAAGCAAAAGGCTACAATCTGGAAGGTCTTCCCGAGAGCAAAGACGAATTTGAAAAGATCCTGATGGAAAAGGGGCCGGTACTTGGACCTTATGCCCCCGGTGCATTCAGTGAATACCTGGAAACCGGAGACCCGGTACTGGTCGAAGCTGAGACCTACAAGGCATGGTTTCTGGAAGCCATGCCTTCGGACCTGTACACCCGGGTAGTGGAGAAATACGGCCCGCCCCCCGGATCCTATATGCGCGTGGAAAAGGGTGGAAAGGAATACCTGGCCGTAACAGCCCTGCGCTTCGGAAATGTGGTTCTCCTGCCACAGCCACTCCCCGGAATCGGAGACAACACCCAGAAGCTGGTACATGGGGCAAAAACTGCGCCTCCCCATACCTATATCGCTTCTTACCTGTGGACCAGATACGGCTTCCAGGCCGATGCCATCATGCATTTCGGCACCCACGGAAGCCTGGAGTTCACACCCGGAAAGCAGGTAGCCCTTTCAGATTACGATTGGGCCGACCGGCTAATCGGGCCCGTCCCCCACTTCTATAACTATACCATCAGCAATATTGGCGAAGGCATCATAGCCAAACGCAGATCCTATGCAACATTGCTCACCCACCTGACCCCTCCCTTCATGAAGAGCGGCTTGCGTGATGAGCTGGTAATCATCCATGATAAACTGCACAGATACAGTGCCCTTCCCGACGGGCCGGTCAAAGAACAATATGCAGCATCGACCAAAGAACTGGCCGAAAAAATGGAAATGCACCTTACCCTGGGACTGGATTCAACCCGGCCCTACGGCCATGAGGAAATGCATACCATCCACGAATACCTGGAAGAAATCGAACAATCCAAGGTGGGCGCCGGGCTCTACACCATGGGCATACCCTATACCCCGGAGAAACAGCGAAACACCGCTTTGCTGGTATCCATCGACCCGGTGGCATTCGCAATGGCTGATCTGGACCTGCAAAAGGGAAAGATCAGTAACGAAGAGTTCCAGGACGGGTTGTTTGTATCCAAAAACTACAGGCCGAAAGCCTCCGAACTGGTGAGCCAAATACTGGAAGGCGCGAATGCGCAAACCGTCATTTCCCGGGTACTCAGCGAAAAGGACCGAAGCATGGCCCATCAGTGGGAAGAAGAGAACAAGGAGGTCGACCTGATGGGCCTGATGATGAGCTTTGGTACAGACAAAGGGAAAACCGGAGTAGATGCGCGGGATGCAGATCAATTGCCGGCCCTGGTTGCCAGGCTTTGCAGTGAAGAGAAGAACCGGGAATACATCGAAAGCCTGGAATCGGAACAACTTTTCGAAAAGGCCACCGGACTTCTCGACGAGAATGACCGAAGAAAGGCCAAAAAGATGGCTGAAAGAATGAAAAACATGGCCCCGGAGATGTACGAAATGATTTCGGTGGGAACCCAGGAGGAAATGCTGGAATTGTTGCAACTCATGCAGGACAGCCTTACAAAAACCCGGGTTTTTGAGCTTCTCAAGGATGAAGGGCTTGCCGAAAGAATTGAAAAACAGCATGTAGCCCTGATGAAGGAAAGAGCGCTCCAATGCGACGATAAAGTCCTGGCCGGATGGATGGAAAAAGCCCTGTCGGGTTTAGAGGAAGACATGCTTCCGAAGGACAAACAGGAACTCTCGAAAGGGATACGAGGCCTGAAATTCATCCAGGCCAACAGTGCGTGTTTCAGCTATTGCCAGGAAGCAGTTTACGGGCAATATGAAGGCAATCAGGAAGCCTGGAATACAGCACTTAAAAGCTCGATTTCGCTACTGGAACGTCAGTTAGCCAAAGTCAAGGCAAAGGAAGCAGACTACGCTCGTGCAGTCCTGAAAATTGAACGTGGACTGAATAAGGCCTATCGGGTTCTGGAAAAACTTGGCGAAAGTCCGAAGGCTGAACTGGCTTCGATACTTAATGCCCTGGATGGTGGTTTTACCTCCCCCTCCTCGGGCGGAGACCCAATCGTAAACCCGGCTGCACTCCCGACAGGAAGAAATATGTACTCTGTGGATGCCGAACGTACACCATCTGAAGAAGCATGGAAAGTAGGGAAACGCCTGGCCGAATCCCTCCTGAAAGAAGAATACGCACTCAAGGGCCACTACCCGAAAAAGATTTCTTTCACCCTTTGGTCCACCAACTTCATTTCCACCGAGGGCGCTACCATCGCCCAGATTCTGTATCTGCTTGGTGTGGAACCAATTCGGGATGGTTTTGGTTCGGTTCGTAACCTGAAACTGATTCCCATGGATCAGCTGGGGCGCCCCCGTATCGATGTGGTAATCCAGACCTCGGGACAGTTGCGTGACCTCGCGGCCTCGCGCCTCGATCTGATCAACCGCGCCATTGCCATGGCTGCAGATGCAAAAGATGCCGACAGCCTGAACTATGTGAAATCGGGAATCCTGACCAGTGAGAAATACCTGCTCGACCAGGGGTTCTCTCCTCTTGATGCCCGCAGCTATGCTTCCAAAAGAATCTTTGGAGGGGTGAACGGCAATTATGGTACGGGCATCATGTCGCTGGTTGAAAAAGGAGATGCCTGGGAAGACGAGGAAGAAATCGCCCGCCAGTACCTGAACAATATGGGAGCCATCTACGAAAAGGGTGAAAACTGGGGAATGTTCCGCGAAGGTATTTTCCAGGCAGCCCTGCAGGAAACCGAAACGGTGGTGCAGCCCCGGTCCTCCAATACCTGGGGCCCGCTCAGCTTAGATCATGTTTACGAGTTTATGGGCGGCATGAACCTGACTATCAGGCATGTAACCGGGAATGACCCAACCGCCTACTTCAACGATTTTCGAAATACCAGCCGACCCAAGATGCAGGAGCTGAAGAAAGCCATAGGTGTTGAAACCAATTCCACGGTATTTAATCCGAAATACATCGGTGAATTACTCGCGGGAGAGGCCTCTTCGATGGAAGAATTTGCAGAGACCTTCCGCAATACCTATGGATGGAACGTAATGAAGCCCGATGCCATTGATCAGCACATCTGGAACAACTACTTCGACGTCTATGTAGAAGACATATACGACCTGGGAGTCAGGGAACGCTTTGAAGAAGAAAACCCCTATGCGCTTCAGGAAATGACTTCGGTTATGCTGGAAACAGCCCGCAAGGGCTACTGGAAGGCCAGCAGTGCCCAGCTGAAAGCCCTTGCAGAACTGCATGCCGGGCTGGTCACCGAATACGAGGCCGGTTGCTCGGGGTTTGTATGCGACAATGCCCTTTTGAGGACCTTCATTTCAAAGCAGCTTCCCGCCGATCAGGCCGAAAACTACCAGCAGGCCATTGAAGCTGAACGGAAAGCCTCTATCAATGAAAACCAGGAAAAGGTGGTCCTGGAAAAGGTCGAAAACCAAACAAAATCCGATCGAAAAGCATCCCCGGACAAGCAGCGTAAGCTTTCGCTCGTGGTTGTTTTTGCAGTGATCGTATTATTTATTTTGTTCTTTGTCATCAGAAGAAGACACTAAACCCATACCAGAACCATGAAAGAAACTACAGCCATATCCAGAATATCCTTTTTATGGATGATCATCCTCTGCGGTCTCATCCTTGACCCCCTCCTTCACCTGGTGCCCATTTTTTACGGCATCGAGATCACGCGGCCCGATGCAACAGGCGAGATGCCTGCATCAATGGTCTGGATTCTGGGGCTTGCCTTCCTGCTCCCCGTTAGTGCCATTGTCTCGGTCAATTATCTCAATAACAAGGCCGGACGCATCATTAACCTTGTCCTGGCAGGAGTGGCTTTGCTGGTGGGTACAGGCCATCTCAGTGAGTTCTTCATCAGCGAAAAAGTGGACCCCACTACGCTGTTTGTGATACCCGTCCTTTTCCTGGTCGGCATCCTGCTTGCAGTGGATTCCTGGAAGCTGTTCAAATTCAAATAGATTCATGGAGACTCTCTTCCAGCTGATCCTGATTCTGGCCTTGTTAAAATACTGTCTAAAGGCCGGATTCTTCTCGAGTTGGCGCGGAATACTGTTCTATTCCCTCTTTGCAGGAATAATAGCCCTGGCCTTTTATCCCCTGATTATCCTGCTCGAAAGCAAGGCCTTTGAAAAGGTCCTGTCCAACCCGGGCCAGGTGGCTAACATCGCTGTGTTAATCACCTTTGAAGCCCTTGGCGGGCTCCTGGTCAGCATCGCCATGCTGGACAATCTCTTTGCCGAGAGGAAAAGAAAATGGAAGAAAATCCTGAAGCTCACTCCGGGCGTGCTGATGATCGCTGCGGTATTTTACATTGAATTAAAGGTGTTTAGCAACTTCCCCGGACGCCCCTTCCCCCTTCTGGCAGCCCTCACGGCTGTCTCGCTCAGCGCAAGCATTGGCCTGATTTCCTGGGGTATAAAAAAGGGAATGCCCGATGTTGAAGGGCGCTACGAACTGAAATTCCTGACCAATGTACTGCTCTTGATCCTGGCAGTGGTATTGAATGCAGCCCTTTATGGTTCGGCTCCGGCCCGGGCGCCTCAGGTAGCTCTGCTCTTCCAAACCCTTGGATTCCTGGCCCTTGCAATGGCCGGGGCATTTGCGGGAATGGTGATCTACAGAATTAAAAGGAAATAACAAAACAGAGAAACATGGATTTGATTACAAATGCGCTATACTGGATATCCACCGGCCTGCTGGTGCCGGTCATCATCCTCTTGCTGATCTTCTTCGTTTGGTCCCTGATCATGGGAGGAAGCTTCTATGGACAATACCTGAACCGGCGAAAACAAAACAAAGCGCTCAAGGAAAAACTGCAGCAGGCGAAGGTGAAGTACTATGCAATCGGTGAGCAGAGCAATAATGAGAATACCAAAGACCCCTTTGTAAGGACCATCGGCCAGATGATGAAAAAGGATGTCGATACGGCCCTTATGCACAAACTGATCGGAGACTTTGAAGTCGCTGCCGACAAGGACATGGGCCGATCGAAGATGCTGACCAAACTGGGCCCCATGCTTGGGCTGATGGGGACCCTGATCCCCATGGGGCCTGCGCTGGTTGGGCTGGCCTCTGGCGATGTGGCCTCCATGGCAAGCAATATGCAGGTGGCTTTTGCGACGACCGTAGTCGGCATTTTCACCGGAGCGGTCGGATTCATTACCCTTCAGGTAAAACAACGTTGGTACGCCGACGATTTGAACACCCTTGATTACATCTCGGAATCACTCAATAAGGACTAAAGGCCATGAGGAGAAAAAGAAGGCTCATAAACAAAGACGAGGACCAGGATCCCATGTCGGTGCTTACCAATCTCTTCGATGTTTCCATGGTTTTTGCCCTTGCCCTGATGGTGGCATTGGTTGCAAGATACAACATGAACGAGTTCTTTTCCAAAGAGGACTTCACCATGGTTAAGAATCCCGGAACCAGGGAAATGGTCATTATCACCAAGAAAGGAGAGAAAATCGAATCATACCAGGCATCTGAAAACCAGGATCAAAGTGGATTCAAAGGAAAACGCGTTGGAACTGCCTACCAGCTGGAAAATGGCGAAATCATTTACATCCCTGAATAAACCTCCTTACTATTAGTGAGATTTATTCCCCAATACCCTGAGTATTGGGGATAGGATGTTTCCATGGTTTTAGCTTTGTTTAGCGCTTGTTGTTTTAAGCTAAATAAGATAGAAATGAAAAGCAGATTCTTACTATTCTTCGCGCTGGCTTTCTGTAGTGGAAGCCTGTTTGTTTCCTGTGACAATAAGGGGAAGGATGATCCCGATCCCAACGATGGGAAGTTTGTTGCACTGGAATCACCTTACCTGATTTGTGCCAGCCGAAATCCCGGCGGAGTGGGTTTTGATTTCGAGTATAACGACGGAAAAGGCGGGGGAAACAACATGGATTCCACTACCGTTACCAACTTTGAGGAAGACCTCGTAATTAAAACCATCAAGGGAGAAAAGCCCGATGGAAGCCTGGGTGGCGCACCCTACATGAAGCTCTACGACAATTCAGTACAAGCGGTAAACTATTCCAGTGTGGATACCTGCTGCAAAGGGATCACAGCCTTTAATGCACTCAATAGCTCGAATATCGAGGACTTTGATTTTCAAAATGATGATCCCGGTTTCGATATCACGAGTGTCCCCAAAGGGACTACAGGAAAACCCCTTATGGGTAAGCTGATGGCCGAGTATGGCAAACTTGTTATTGGAATCAACTGGAAAAACCCGGCCAAAGATGATGTAGTCGAAAATGAGCCCGTATGGGTCATCAAAACGCGTGAAGGCCGACTTGTAAAGCTGATCGTTACCGACTTTCCGGCTGATCCGGCTCCCACTTCCACCGGATACATCGCCATCGTCTGGGATTTTGTTGACTGATAAACAGGATCAGGTGATGAACAATCGCTTCAGGAACCAGCCCCCATTCAGCGGGCTGGTTCTTTTGTTATTCGTGATGATGCTTCCCCCGGCCCCTCTTTTTGCCCAGAGCAAAATTCTTGTAAGAGGCAGGATAAGCGACCAGTTGAGCGGAAGGCCCGTTGCATTTGCCAATATCTCTGTAAGGAACAGCCCGAACGGAACTTCCAGCATGGAAGACGGAAGCTTCATCCTCGAATTGAACAAAAAGGGGAATAATATACTGATAATCAGTCATATTAACTACAAAAAACAGGCCTTAAGCTTAGGGGACAGGGATGGTGAAAAAAGCCTGAATATAGCATTGGAGCCCAAGTCAAACCAACTCTCCGACGTGGTGGTCTCAGCCTCCCTCTACGAACAACCCAAACTAAAACTTACGCGTTCTGCAGCAGTCATTTCCCACCGGCAAATCGTCGACCAGATGAATTCGAACCTGGTCGATATGCTGGCTTCCACCCCCGGCTTCACCCAGGTATGGGAATACCATTCCCCCGTCATTCTAAGGGGCCTCAACTCGAACCGGCTAATCATTATGAAAGACGGAAACCGGCGTATTGGAACCTTCCCCGGAGGCTATTTTGGTCAGGACCTGAACATCTATGACACCCGGAAGGTTGAAATCATCAAAGGACCCGGATCAGTCGTCTATGGCAGCGGGGCCATTTCCGGCATCATCAATGTGCTCAGTAATTCAAGCTTTGGAGATGGCCTGACCAGAGCACGGGTGCTTACAGCGTATGGATCCAACAATAAGGAGTTCCTGGAAATGGCCAGGATAAGCCATAAAGCCAAAAGATATGGGATTTCGGTAAACGGGAAATTTCGGAAGACCGGCAACATGGTTTACGGAAACGGCGGGGAAGCCAGCAACAGTGCTGTGGAGGATCGCGATATTGCCCTGAATACAGGCTTTAAACCGGGTAAGAACCATCAATTGCTTTTCAATGCCAGCTACCACTACGGCGATTGGGGCAAACCCCGCGGATTTAATGGCTTATACAAGTCCTTTACCAAGATCAACAACCTGGAAGAAAACCTCCACGCCGACCTTGCCTATTCCTGGACACCAGGGACCTTCCTGGAGTCCGTCCATGCAAATTTCTATTACGATGACGGAAAACGGGACTACCAACAATATCGTTTTAGTGAGATCAGTGGAAAACTCAGCTCAGCCGACATTGTCCATTACAAGAGCAACTATGGTGGCGGACGGGTTTTTGCCGTACTAAATACCTGGAAAGGCAACAGGCTCAGCCTGGGTACAGATGTTTATCATTTCGTCCTGGACAACCCCACAACAGTATATGACTACTATTACAATACAGAAGGAAAGATAGAAGGATACACCAATGCAGGACAGGAGGATCTTGGATTCTTTCTCAATGATGAATGGCAGCTGGGAGAGAAAATACGTCTGGCAGGCGGCCTGCGCTACGACCTGGCCAGGGTTTTTGAGGGAGAAAGTGCCGGATCGGAAAGGCGTTTGGAGAACCGGAATGCCATGAGTGGAAATATGGGGCTGGTCTTTTCACCCACAAACAGCAGCCATCTGTCACTAAATCTGGGCCGGGCATACCGAATGCCTACCGCGGAAGAGATGTTCACAAAGATCATTTCCTGTAAGGGGATCAAAGTGGGTAACCCTGAACTCCTTCCCGAGCAAAGCTGGAACCTGGATCTGGGATGGAGGGGACAATCCATGGATCAAAAGCTACTCTACGACCTGAGTCTCTTTCACATCATACTCGACGATTTCATCAACGAAGCTGCAGTTCCCGGCGACCCGGATGTGGATTTCACCTACACCAATACAGATGCGAGCCTGTCGGGCGGCGAACTCTCACTCGCCTACCGTTTCACGGGAGTTTTTGCAGCAGCCAATTCACTTTATACCGGCCTGGGGGCTTCCTTTGTCTATGGCATCGACCTGTCGGACAATCGGCACAGCCCCCTCTTTGGAATCCCTCCCCTGCAGGGCAGGATGGAGTTCCAGTACAGAGGGGCAGTGAATCACAGCTGGTTAACGGGCTACAGTCTGAAAGCCGAATGTGAGGCAGCAGCTGCACAAAAGCGCATCCCCACTCCACCCGATCGAACCGACGGCGGTCCCTGGGGCTACCAACCTTCCAGGGCCCATGCTGTTCTGAATTTGTCGGCCGGACTGAATTCCAACGCCCTGCCCGGACATCCGAAGCTTCGATTCATCGTCAGAAACCTTTTAAACCTCGACTACCAACCCTACGGCTCCTATATTCCGGCTATGGGAAGGAACATCAAACTCTTACTTAGCTTTGATTTTTAAATGACAGCTCAAGATCGGCTGCCCCGGGAACATGGGGCAAAAAGTACATGGCCATGAGGTCGATCTTCCACGCATCTTCGACCTTGACCAGGTGGATGATCCGGCGCATGCGCAATACACTCTCAAGCTCATGGTCGATAATCTTTTGCTCGCTGTCGTGGAAAACCAGAGCTGTGTTCCCGTAAATGGTAATTTCGTAATTGCTGAATTCAGCGGTTTCCTCATGCTCGTTCCAGTCGCGTTTCGAAATGGAGATGTTGTTTTGGTGAATTTCATCCCAGCCCTTTAGTTCGGTGATGCCATGGCTGGTCATAAACATCTTCCGGGAATCTGCCTCATGCATCCAGGGCGCATCAAGGCCCTCCAGATCCTGATCCAGGTAGGCTGCTATTTCCTTTTCAATCACAGAAATAATGGCCTTCTTTTCTTTGTCTGGTCCACTTTCGTCCCGGCAACATATAACGGCCAGCATACAAAATGCCAGCACCACAAGGAATACTTTTTTCATCTTTGGATGATTTGGTTTAACGGCAACAAGATAAATAACCGCATGCTGAAAATCAACAATCGCAGGGCCTCATGCCTGCTTCGTTTTCTCCTGCCTGAGAGCAGCCAAAGCCCTTCTGGGAAAAACGGCCGGTTTTAATCTTTAATCCAATGAGTTCTCCCATCGTGGCCAGATGCGTTAGCTGCAACTTGCAGTATTCCTATACAGCTACGTTTTGCTGTCTTGTATCTGATGCACTACAGCCTTTTTCAGCAAGCCCTGTTTAGGGGCTACTTGCCAAAGGTTAATCCCGGCCATTTGTCGCTCCTGAACGGAACGGCAGGCAGCCCTTCGGCATTATAAAGGTTGGCATCATCCGGATTGTTCCCCCAGGCATAGCGAACGGCCACCGGTTTTTGCACCTGAGGGCTTTGCAAGAGGATCTCTCCATCGACCAGAACACCCTGGGCCCAATGAAACTCCCGGTCCTCTCCGGCAATGGCAAAGCCCTTTACATATCCATATTTATCCCTGACCTCCAGTCTTGAAGCCCCGGGATCCATTTTTACCCGAACCACAGGGCCTTCCAGTTTAAATGATTCGAAAACAGGCCCGCTGTATACCAGGTCACGGCCATAACTGTCGTGAAGCGCCAAAAGAGAAAGCCGATAGCCTACATCCTGCTTGTTTCTGGGATGAATATCATCGGCCTCTCCAATATCAATAGTTACAGCCATCCCTGTATGCGGAAGGGCCAGGGTCCTGGTCTGTGATTCACGGAGCTCGGCCCACTCACTCTCAACAGGCAGCTCGTCTGCCGCCATATAGTTTGCAAGTTGGACAAAGTAAAAGCCCATATCGGGGTCCTGCCATTTGTTTCTCCAGTCCCTGATTAACATGGGGAAAAGCTTTGCATAGCGATCTGCCCTGGAGGCATTGGATTCTCCCTGATACCAGATAAACCCACGGGCCGAAAAATTGATCAGGGGATGGATCATGCCATTGTAGAGAAGGGTCGGCTTCCTGTTCGGGTTTAACAACAATTGGGCATTAATCTCCAGGCTCTCGGCCGATACCCTGTAGGACCACTCTCCGGCCAGTGGGACAGAAACAGGTCCGCACTGTATAAACAGTTCGTCAGCCTCACCGGAAAATCCTCCGGCCCCGCCTGTATCTTCGACCCGAACTACAATGCTGTTCTTTCCGGGCACAAGCAGACCTTCTGCGAGCCTGTAAACCCTGTCCAGATTATACCGATTCCTGGTTTCCCCGGCCGGCACTCCGTTCACCCAGACCTGGTCACTGTCGTCAATGGCTCCAAGATGCAGGATCGCCGGATTCTGAGCCTGTTCGGCAGTCAGTTCCACATCCCTCCTGAACCAGACAACGCCATCGAAAGCCCGAAGCCCCCTGTCTTCCCATATTCCCGGAAGCTCCATCCTGTTCCATTCACTAAGATCCAGATCGGGAGCTGCCCAAAGGGCAAGGCCATCGACCATGCCCGATTCCACCTTGCCCAGCGAATCCAAAACAGCCCGTCGTTCTGCTTTGAGCTTTGCACGCATCTCCTCTACACTGGAGGCATCAAGCCCCTTAATGGCTTCAGCCATCTCCGGATCAGTGCCCGACATCCCTGCACTGATCCATGTTTCCACATTGGTTCCTCCCCAGTAGCTGCCAATCAGCCCCACCGGAACACCTGTTTCCTTGTGCATTTGCCTGCCAAAAAAATAGGCCACGGCCGAAAAGTCAGAAACAAGTTCCGGGCTGCAAACGACCCACTCAGTCTCCAGGATATTCTCAACAGCCGAGGTCTGGATGTTCTTAGGTACAGTCAACAATCTGATCCCCGGCCAGTCGGCGGCCATCATCTCCGCTTCTGCATCCCTGGTTTTTTCCATGGGCCATTCCATGTTCGACTGCCCCGAACAAATCCACACATCCCCAATCAACACATCTTCCAGAACGAGCTCGTTCTTTCCACGCAGGACCATCTCATAAGGCCCGCCGGCTTCCATTGCTTCAAGCACCACCGACCAGCTACCGTCCCGGCCGGCACGTGTTTTCACAAGCTGTCCGTTAAATTCCACCTCGATTCGTTCACGGCTGTCGGCCCATCCCCATAGTTTTACGGGTTTATCCCTCTGGATCACCATGTGGCTTCCCAGAACCTGTGGCAAACGTATCCCGGCCTTCAGTGTGCCGACGCATATCAGCGCGAGGGCCATAAAAAAACCTGTTCGATAAAGTCTCGTTTTCATTTTCATGGAATTGCGGATTGGTTCGTAAAACCAAAAATACAAATCCTTTTTGACAGTAACTTTACTATCTTTACCCGTAGCAGCGCAAAGGACATCGGATGCACAGACACCTTTTTACCCGGCGGTCCGGACTTTTTTATCTGGGCCTCATGCTGGCACTTGTTTTCTTCAATCCAGGGGGGCTCAAAGCACAAATACACTGGGAGAGCATCGTCAGGGCCAGTGATGACTGGCGTTACCTGAATGCCAATGCTGCCCCACCTGCCGAATGGTATATGCCCTCCTTCGGCGATGCTGCATGGTCCCAGGCTCCCGGGAGTTTCGGCTATGCCGACGATGACGACAGCACCTATGTGGCGGTGAGCTATTCCCTCTATATCCGGCACCACTTCGAAATCATCGACAAATCCGAAATTGACAGCCTCCTCCTCGACATTGATTTCGACGATGCCTTTGTAGCCTATCTGAACGGCCAGCCGGTGGCAAAGTCCTTTAATGTAAATACCAACTATCCGGCCTTCAATTTCATG
>PDWJ01001793.1_pt1 | contig 40692 bp, 40 predicted proteins | sample 1430881 | NCBI WGS metagenome assembly PDWJ01 (sample SAMN01162460, study PRJNA174530) | Oral metagenome, whole genome shotgun sequencing project. | biome: Marine environment; feature: Marine mammal; material: Swab sample of the gingival sulcus; isolation source: swab sample of gingival sulcus...
AGTAGCGGGTGATTCGACACCACTTCCTCTACTGCGGAGGCCTCACCTCACGCACGACGACACACCGAACACCACACCCGCCACTTTCGCAACAGGCCCCAGGTGCGAAATCATCCGGTATCTACGGACACGCATCGACGATTGGGACTCCACCGTCCTCGACCTGGGTGAGAGGTCTCCCAGCCAGCTGCGCCGGACACTGCGCGTCGAGCACGACGGCCAGAAGCTCGGCGAATCCGAGGCGCTGGAGCATCAGCATGTTCTGGTCGTCGTGGGCGGACCGGGCGCGGGAAAGACGTGGCTGGCACGGCGGTACGCAAGAGACTGCGCGCAAGCAGCGCTCGACCGGTTGCTCGCCGGAGAAAAGATCGCCGATGTCGAACTACCGGTGCTCAGCACGTGGTCCGGTTGGGCCCGGCAATCCGGCGATGCTCGAGAGGCACTCGTGCACGCATCTTTCGACGCTCGGATGGGATACAGCGACGTAGGCGGGCCCGAAGCCACCGGGCGGCTACAGCGAACGCTTGCCGGGCATGCACGGGTACTGGCGATCGTCGATTCGCTGGACGAATCCGGTGATGATCAAGCCCAGCATCGCCTTGCCAGCCTGACCTCCTCAACCTGGCGGGTCGTGGTGACCAGTAGGCCCGGCTCCTGGTCGAATCTCAGCATCCGGCCGAGCAAGGGCGACCCGCCCCGGGTAGTCAAGGTGCTGGACCTGACCTACCCGTACGACGTCAGCCAGTTTGTCGACGCCTGGTTCGCCGAGCAGCCCGGCCGATCGGCCTCATTGCTGAAACAGATCGCCGGCAGGAGTGATCTGCGCGCAAGTGCGGTGGTGCCACTGCTGCTGACCTTCTACTGTTGGATCGCCGAAGCCGGCCCTGAGGATGCGGTGCTGCCCGAGCGACATCGCGATTTGTACCGGGCAATCGTCCGACGCCTTGTCCAAGGCAAGTGGAGCAACGCGCCGAATCGGGAACTGGACTGCGTCGAGGAGTGCGAGACCGAACTCGCCCGGTGGGCATGGTCGGCCGTCAAGGGTCGTGTCACACCCAGTCGTGTCACACCCAACGGACTGGAGGCTTGGCCCGAGACGTTCATCCGTCCGCAGCAGACCTTGACGGGCGCCGCCGTGCGCGCCCTCGACAACGTGGCTCCAGTCGTCAAGCGGTCGGACGACGGCACCGTCACCAGCCGGTTCGTGCACCGGACGATTCTCGAACACTTGGTCGCCGAGTATCTCGCCACCCTGCCCGTCGATGAGGCGGCCGGTGTTCTGTTGCCCCACGTCTGGTTCCACGAGGACTGGCGTGTTGCGCTTCCCGCGGCTGTGGTGGCGCACAACCAATGCAACCGCACCACGGGCGAACTCCTTTCCGCGTTGCTCGCCCGCGCACGAGCAACTACCCACACCCCAGGACACGAGGCGGCAAACGGCGAGATCGACGATCTGCTGCTCGAGATCGCGGCCCGGACGGAACCGGTGGAATGGCCGCAACACTTGGCTGATGCGATCCACAGTGCCCGCATCCGCCGGGCCACTCAGAGTCCAGGCAAGATCGTTCGCAGCGCCCATTGGACCGCATCCAATCAGCACGTGCGGACTGCGATTACTACGGCTTTGCCCACCGCCCGACCCTCAGCTGTGCCCCGTCTAGCGGAGGCCCTGACGACCCTGGACCCGTCCCCCGAAGGCCACGACATCGCCCGAAACGCCATCACCAAAACCCTGACCAACGTCGGCCCCTGCGCCGTGCACCGTGCGTCCTACGCCTTGACCAAAGCCCGGTCGGTCGACGTGCACCGGCTGGTCGACATCCGGACCACCCTGGACCCGTCCCCCGAAGACCGCGACACCGCCCGAAACGCCATCATCAAGAAACTGGCCACCGCCAGCCCCTCCGACGTGCCCTACCTGGTCCGCACCCTGCGCGAGGTCAGCACCATCGAAGAATGGCTGCGCTGGCTTGACGGCGACCCTTCGTAACCGGGTCGCCGGTCTTCGCCCGAGCCGCCAGAAGCCCGCCGCCTCTGTCAGGATGGGCCGATGGAACGGGTGGTGGTCATCGGGGCCGGTGTCGTCGGCCTGACGTGCGCGGTGCGGCTGCGCGAGGCCGGTTTCGATGCGCACGTGCTGGCCGCGGATCTGCCACTGGAGACCACCAGCGCCGTCGCGGGAGCGGTGTGGATGCCACACCTGACCGCCGAGTGGGATCAGGTCGGCGACTGGGCCCGAGCCGGGCTGGCGCAGTACCTGAGCGAGACCGGCCATGAATCGCCCGGAGCGGAAGACACCGGCGTGCGCAACTCCGCCGCGCCGGACACCGCTGTGAGCATGGCCGAGGGCCTGTTGCTGGACGACGGCGACACCCACACCGGGCCACCGCTCGGGGTCAACGCCACCGGGTTCCGGGCCCGCTACCTGGCCGACGACCCGTCACTACACCCGGTGCGCGGGCAGGCCGTCCTGGTACGCAACCCGGGGTTGACCAACTGGTGGGTGGCCACCGGCGGGGAGCACCCCCGGTACGCGTTCCCGCGCGGGGACATATGCCTGGTGGGCGGTACCCACGAACAGGGTGTGCTCGACCCGGTACCAGACCCCGGCACCGCAGAGGACATCCTGGCAGCTGTTGCCACCATCGATCATCGCTTCGCCGGAGCACAACCACTGGGGCTACGAGCCGGTATCCGGCCCGTCCGCCCGGTCCCGCGAGTGGAGCTGATGCACGAACAAGACCGGACCGTGGTGCACTGCTACGGGCACGGCGGCGCCGGGTGGACCCTGGCCTGGGGTACTGCTGACACCGTCGCCGGCCTGCTCGCCTCCGCGACCGGCCGGCCGGCGGCTACGAACGGCCGGTGAACTTGGGGGCGCGCTTGGACTGGAAAGCGGCGAAGCCTTCCGCGTAGTCCGCAGTGGCACACAGCTCGCCTTGGGCGACGTTCTCCGCCTCGATGCTCTCCCACATGCCGATCCGCCGGTCGCGGATTTCGGCCACCAAGTGTTTGCTCGCGGTGAATGCCTGCGTCGCGCCCTGCGCCACCTTGGCCACGGTGGCCCGGGTGAACTCCAGTAGCTCGTCCCCTGGCACCGACCGGCTGAACAGTCCCGCGCGCACCGCTTCGGCTCCGCTCATGAGTTGCACGGTGTAGATCAGGTCAAGCGTCCGGTGCGGGCCCAATCGTTCGGTGAACAACCAGTGGCCACCGGAGTCGAGGGTGGCACCGAGGTTCGCGAACGGGGAACCGATCTTGGCGTCCTCGGCCACGTACACGACGTCGGTGGCGACGAGCAGTCCGAGGCCGACACCGAGGCAGGCCCCTTGCGCGGCAGCGAACGTCGCAGCAGCGCACGTACGCCCGCGGACTCCGCTTCGGTGTACGCGGCGCTGATCTGCGACAACGCTTCCGGGTCAAGTGCGTTCATCTTCTCCGGCGCGTTCAGCACTACCTCGGCGACGCCATCGGAGATCGTGATGTCGATCATGAGTCGAAGTCCAGGACGACCTCGTCCGACGTCGGGAAGGACTGGCACGTCAAGACGTAGCCGTTCTCCACCTCGTCGGTTTCCAGCGCGTAGTTCTCCTCCATCTGCACCGTCCCGGTGACGACCTTGGCCCGGCAGGTGCCACAGACACCACCCGCGCAGGCGAAGGGCACATCGGGCCGTACCCGCAGTGCCGCATTGAGGAGCGACTCACGGGCACTCTTGGGGCTCTTCACCATGCCCTCGAGACCATCGAGGTTGAACGAGACCTCCCAGTTCTCACCCGTCGGGTCTTCCTCGACCGGCCGGCCCGAGTCCTGTTCGGAGGCGCCTTCGGGCTTGCCGGTGCCGAACAGCTCGTACCGGACCTTCTCGGCGGGGATTCCCCTGGCGTCGAGTTCGTCGCGGATCAGCTGTACCAGGTCGAACGGCCCGCACAGGAACCACTCGTCAGCCAACTCGGGGCGGAAGATGTTGTCGAACATCGCTCGCAGTTTCTCTGCGTCCAAGCGCCCGGAGTGGGTCGGAGACAGCCGCTGCTCCCGGGAGAGCAGGTGGTGCACGGCCAGCCTCGCGGGATACCGGTCCTTGAGATCCGCGATGTCGTCGATGAACATGACATCGAGGGCAGCGCGGTTGGAGTACACCAGATCCACCAGCGCCTCGGGGTTGGACTTGAGCAACGACTTCACGATGGCCAGGATGGGCGTGATCCCGGAACCCGCGGCGAAGGCGATATATCTGGCCACGCCCGCGTTCTCGGCTTCCCGCCCAATCCCTTCCGCGTCGTTCAGGGACGTCATGCGGTGCCTGGAAATGAAGGCACCTGTCGGGCTCATCACGTCGATCACGTAGCCCGGCTCGAGGTTGTCGTTCGCCCAGTTGGAGAACAGGCCACCACGGTCCCGCTTGATCGCGATCTTGAGCTCTCCCGGCGTCGGCTCGGCACAGAGCGAATAGCTGCGCCGGACCTCACGGCCGTCCAGATCGGCCCGCAACGCGACGTACTGCCCGCTGACGTAGTCGAACTCGTCCACCAGGTCGGGCGGGACGTCGAACGAAACCTCGATGGCGTTGTCGGTCAGGTGCCGGACCTCAGAGATGGTCAGGGAGTGGAAAGCCGCGCGACGGCTGGTGGGTTTGGCGGAAGTCTCGTCCGTCGTTGTCATCGATATCAGAGCACCTTGAAGTAGTCGAACGGTTCCATGCACTCCTGGCATACGTACAGCGCCTTGCAGGCCGTGGAACCGAACCGGGCCATTTCACGGGTCTCCAACGACCCGCATTGCGGACACCTGACGCTGAGCTTGACCGGGGTGGGACCCGGCCGGGTACCGACGGCCGCACGACCCGAAGGCGGGCTGATGCCGTACTCCATCAGTTTCTGTTTGCCGGCCTCGGACATCCAGTCGGTGGTCCATGCCGGTGACAGGACCATCCGCACCTGCACCTGGGAGTAACCAGCATCCTCCAAGGCCTGCGTCACATCGTCGCGGATGGTGCCCATCGCGGGACAACCGGAATAGGTGGGGGTGATTTCTACGATGACCCCCTCCTCGGTGACCGACACCGATCGCAGGATGCCGAGATCCTCAATGGTCACCACAGGGACTTCCGGATCGCACACCGTCGCCGCAACGTCCCAAGCCGCCGCAGCAGCCGGATCTTGTGGCCGCCGCGGCGCAGTATCGGCCGCGGAGGGAGTGCTCACCACGTCACTCCAGGGTGTTGTCGGGCCAGGGACTGCATTTCGATGAGGATGTAGGCCAGCGCCTCGCGGTGCTCGCCCCGGCGCCCGCCGGTCGCTGCCTGCTCGACGTCCGGCACGCTCAACGTCGACTCGCTGATGACCCGGGCCACCGCCTCGTCGAACGCCGGGCGAAGCGACGACGGCAGCACCGCCACCCCGGGTAGCGACCTGACCAAATCGTCATCCTCGAACAACTCGTCGATGTACGGCCACGCCACGTCCAAGCCGCGTTGCATACGCCGGTGCGACTCTTCGGTGCCGTTACCCAGGCGCAGCATCCATTGCCACGCATGGTCTACATGGTATTCGACCTCTTTGAGCGCCTTCGCGGCGATACCGGCCAGCGTGACGTCGCTGGACTTCGACAGATTCTGGTACAGCTCGTACTGATAAATGCTGAAAAGAATCTGTTTGGCGATGGTCTGACCGAAATCACCGTTTTCCAACTGAACCAAGTGGCACGTGGTGAACTCGTGCTCGTCCCGGAAATAGGCGAGTTCGTCTTCAGTCTTCCCCCAGGCAGTTCCCGCGTAGGTGAGGAACGACCGTGCATGCCCGAGCAGGTCCAGCGCGATGTTGCCCAGCGCGATGTCTTCCTCGAGTTCAGGAGCACGAGAGATCCAATAGCCCAGCCGTTGCGCCAAGATCAGTGAGTCGTCACCCAGCCGCAAAGCGTAGCGGGCGACGTCCTCACTCGCGGTCAGTCCGGCAGCCGCGATGTCCTCAGCAGTGAGCGCCTGACCCGCACTGATTCTGGTTGCACTGTCACTGCCCACACTCACAGGTGCTTCACCCCCTCACTCTGCGTGTAGTACGTGGCATGCCGATAATTCTTGCCCTGTGGTGACTCGAAGAAGGCACCCTTGGCATCCGGATCCGACGTCGTGATCGCGTCGGCTGGCACGACCCAGATCGAGACCCCTTCGTTGCGGCGGGTGTAGAGGTCGCGAGCGTTGCGGACCGCTATCGCCGCGTCGGGCGCGTGCAAAGACCCGGCGTGCACATGCGACAGGCCTCGAGACGCACGCACGAAGACCTCGAACAGAGGCCACACATTGTCGTCCGGCGGCTCAATGTCGACAACATTGTCAGAACTGCTATCGCTCATGGGTGCTTTTCTCCTGATACAGAGTTGTGGCGACTAGGCGTGTTTCAGAGCGGCAGAAGCGGCGTCGGCCGTCTTGCGCGCGTACTCTCGCGCGGCCTCTCGCACCCATTCGCCGTCCTCGTGCGCTTTGATGCGATGGTTGACCCGCTGCGCGTTACAGGGACCATTGCCGGCGAGGACTGTGTGGAACTCATCCCAGTCCAATGCACCGTAGTCGTAGTGGCCACGGACCTCGTTCCACTTCAGATCCGGATCGGGCAGGGTCAAGCCCAATGCCTCCGCCTGCGGCACGATCATGTCCACGAAACGCTGACGCAACTCATCGTTGGAGAACCGCTTCACCTTCCACTTCATGGATTGCTGAGAGTGGGGCGAGTCGGCGTCCGGGGGCCCGAACATCTGCAGTGCCGGACCGTAGAACCGATTCACGGCGTCCTGCGCCATCTGATGCTGTTCTGGGCTGCCATGGGACAGGGCGTAGAGGATCTCCCACCCCTGGCGCTGATGGAAGGACTCCTCCTTGCAAACCCGGACCATCGCCCGGCCGTACGGACCGTAGGAGGCACGGCACAGCGGAACCTGGTTGCAAATGGCGGCACCGTCGACGAGCCAGCCGATGGCGCCCATGTCACCCCAGGACCGCGCCGGGTAGTTGAAGATCGAGGAGTACTTCGCCTCGCCGCTCATCAACTGCCTGTTCAGTTCGTCGCGGGGGGTACCCAGTGTCTCGGCCGCCGAGTACAGATACAGCCCATGACCGGCCTCATCCTGGACTTTGGCCATCAGGATGGCCTTGCGCTTCAGCGAGGGGGCGCGGCTGATCCAGTTCCCCTCCGGCTGCATACCGATAATTTCCGAGTGTGCGTGCTGGGAGACCTGCCGCGTCAGGTTCCGACGGTACTTGGCCGGCATCCAATCGCGAGGCTCGATCCGAAGATCCTCCTCGATCAGCTTGTCGAAGTACTCTTGGGCCTGCGCGGGATCAATGTCGTCGTGGTCGGGAACCGGATGGAGAGTCTTCTTGCCAGCCACGATTCACCTCGCGTGGGTCGTCGGATCCATTACTGACTGTTCGGTCAGTATATGGTGGGCCGCTGGGGCGGTCAAGGGAGTCGTCGCCGGTCCGGGCGTACAACTCACGTCAATCTCCGGTACATTTTCCCAGGCTACGCCTCGCGCGCTCTCACCCACCGAAGGAGGTGTCGGTGCCGGGCCGCGCACCACTGATGCCCGCACGACAACCCCGCTGTAGCTGGGCGGGGACGTGCTCACCCAAGGAGATGCTCGTGTCGGACCACGGACCAGCCGCGATGGGGCTGCATCACCCCTTGCTCGTCGATGATTTCGCATCGCACTGGCTGGGGCTGGAAGTGCTGCGCGCCGTACCCGGCGAGGCCCTCCTGCGGATGCAGCTCCGCGAGGAGATGCTGAACGGCTTCGGAATCGCCCATGGTGGGATGATCTTCGCCTTGGCCGACACTGCGTTCGCACTGGCCTGCAACGACGCCCACCGGGTTGGCATCGACATGACCGTCGCCTCTGGCGCCGATATCAACTTCCTCCGCCCGGCACACCGAGGGCAAAGCCTGACCGCCCACGCCCAAGTTGTCCGTAAAGGGCGAAGTGGATTGATCGATATCACCGTGTCCGCGCAGGGGCCGGACGACCCAGAACCCTACGTTTGCGCCGAGATCAGGGGCCGTAGCCGGACGATTCCCTATCCACAGGCACCGGCACCCGGGCCGTGACAACCGCCTCGGCGGACGTCCGCTCCAGATGATCCGCCCCCTGACCGTGATGAGATCTGCGTCATAGACGCGCCGCAGTTCTCATTTACGAACGGATCAGTGCCAAAATACCCGTATGCCCACTTCCGTCGAAACCAGGCCACGCCGCGGCCGGCCTGGGTATGACCAGCGAAGCCTCCTGCACAGATCCGTCGAGGTCTTCAACGTGCACGGCTACGACTCGACCTCCATGGAAATGCTCGCCAGGGAACTGGGCATCACCAAGTCGGCGATCTACCACCACGTCAACAGCAAGGAGGAGTTGCTACGCCTGGCACTGGACCAGGCTCTGATCAGCCTGCAAGAGGTGCTCGAGATGCCGGGGACCCACTCGGGCCGGGCCGACGCTCGCCTGGAGTTCGTCATCTACAACACCGTGCTGGTTCTCGCCGAGCAACTGCCCTACGTCACCCTCCTGCTGCGGTTACGCGGCAACTCACCCATAGAACTCGCCGCCCTGCAGCGCCGACGGGCGTTCGACGCAAGAATGAGGGAGATCGTCGACCTGGCCCGCGCCCAGGGCTACCTCCGCCGGGACATCGACTCCGCCACCACCGCGCGGCTCATCTTCGGAACCATCAACTCGGTGGTCGAGTGGTACGAACGCGACGGGCGGCTGACCCCGGAAGAACTGGCCACGGACGTCGTCCGGACCATCATGACCGGCGTCGGCCGAGGCGGGCCGGTCCGGTTACCGGACCGGCCGCCGGAATCTCACTGCTTGGCGACGAGTGTGAGAACGTCGTAGGTCGCGACGATGTCGCCGTTCTGGTTGTGCAACACCGTATCCCAGGCCACCTCACCGTATTCGTCGCTGACCCGGGGCGTGATGCGCTTGGCGGTCAACGTCACGCGGATCGAGTCGCCGGGCGACACGGGCGTGAGGAACCGGAGATTGTCCATTCCGTAATTGGCCAGCACAGGCCCCGGCTCCGGGGCCACGAACAGTCCTGCACCCCAGGCCACCACCAGGTACCCGTGCGCCACGATGCCGGGGAAGAACGGGGTGGCCGCGGCCGCCTCTTCGTCGGTATGAGCGTAGAACTTGTCGCCGGTCTCCTCCGCGAACGCGGTGATATCCGCCAGCGTCACCTCACGCAGATCGGACACATAGGCGTCGCCGAGCTGCAGCGTCGCCAACGACTTGTGGAACGGGTGCTCGAACTCGCTCGAACCGCCGAACTTCTCGCAACCCGCGATGCGTTGCGCCGCCCCGGTGTGCCAGATGCCGGTGATCGCGGTCAGCATGTTGGGAGAGCCCTGGATAGCGGTGCGCTGCATATGGTGCTTGACCGACCGGACACCACCCAGCTCCTCACCACCACCGGCCCGGCCAGGCCCGCCGTGAACCAGATGCGGAACCGGAGACCCGTGCCCGGTCGAGGTCTTCGCGTCTTCCCGGTTGAGCACCAGCACCCGGCCGTGGTGGGCGGCGATGCCGCGCACCAGCGCCTGCGCCGTCGTGGCGTCGTTGGTACAGACAGTGGCCACCAGTGACCCGGCGCCCATGGCGGCCAGGCGCACCGCATCGTCCAGGTCGGTGTACCCGATCACCGAGGAAACGGGACCGAACGCTTCCACGCTGTGCACCGCTACCGCGTCCGGATCCGACCAGGACAGCATGACCGGCTCCATGAACGCCCCACCGGAGGTCGCCGGATCGGTCAGAGACCCGAGCACGATCTCGCCTCCGCCGTCCATCAGCCGGCGGACTGCGGAATGGACATCGGCCAGCTGGTCCAGCGACGCGAGGGCGCCCATCGTCACCCCCTCCTCGCGCGGGTCCCCGACCACGACGCGATCGGCGATCCGCTTCGAGACTGCGGCGGCCACCTCTTGCACCATGCCTTTGGGGACGATGGTTCGGCGGATCGCGGTGCACTTCTGCCCGGCCTTGACCGTCATCTCCGAGACGACGGACTTCACGAAGGCATCGAACTCAGGGGTGTCGGCGGTGGCGTCCGGGCCGAGGATGGCACAGTTCAGCGAGTCCGCCTCGGAGGAGAACCGCACGCCTCCCACGATGACGTTCTCGTGCTGGCGCAACGAGTTGGCGGTCGCCGCGGAACCGGTGAATGCGACGAGGTCGCGATAATCCAGGTGGTCCAGCAGGTCCCGCGCCGACCCGGAAATCAGCTGGATCGAACCAGCCGGCAGGATGCCGGACTCCACCATCATCCGCACACACGAAGCCGCCACGTAGCCGGTCGGAGTGGCAGGCTTGACGACCGTCGGCACGCCCGCGACGAACGCCGGCGCGAACTTCTCCAGCATTCCCCACACCGGGAAGTTGAACGCGTTGATCTGCACCGCGACGCCCGGCAGCGACGTGTAGATGTGCGTGCCCAGGAAGGAACCGTCGCCGGACAGGACCTCGGTGGGACCGTCCAGAATCACGTGCGAGTTGGGCAGCTCACGCCGGCCCTTGCTGGAGAAGGTGAACAGCACCCCGATGCCGCCATCGACGTCGATCATGTTGTCGATCTTGGTGGCCCCGGTGTGGAACGACTCCGCGTACAGCTCCTTCTTACGGCCGTTCAGGTACTGCGCAAGCTCCTTCAGCTTGAGCGCACGCTCGTGAATGGTGAGCTTGCTCAACTCCGCCTGGCCGACGGTGCGGCCGTGCTCGATCACGGTCGCGATGTCGAGACCGTCGGTACCGACCTTTGCCACCAGCTCACCCGTGCTCGCGTCCAGCACATCGGTGAGCCGGCTACCCGGCTCAGGGGTCCACCAGGCATCCTTGACATAGCTCGGGACGACCTCTTCACGGCCCGGGTCAGGCGGGGTGGCGGTTTCCTGCGGGGTGGCGGTCATCGGAGCTCCCTCGACGAAGACTGAGGTGGTGGCAAACCACCAGGACATGGCGGCCTGCTGCGATGGCAGTAAATACTGAACGCTGAGTCAGTATTGTTTCAAGTCCGACGGTGATGGTCAAGGTACGGAGGAACGGCATGACGAACGGCGCCCAGGGCCACGCGACGCAGGACACCGGCACCCACCAGCCGTGGGTCATCACGCTCGGGGAACTCGACGAGAAACTCGGCGTGCGGGTGCACGAGCAGTCGGCGGAGCGCGTCGTCGCCTCCATGCCGGTGGCCGGGAACCGGCAGTCGCTGGGCCGGCTGCACGGCGGGGCCACGCTGGCACTTGCCGAGGCCGTCGGGTCCTGGGCCGCTGTGATCCACGCCAGCACGATGGGCAAGAGCGCTGTCGGCGTAGACGTTTCGGCAACGCATCACAAGTCGGTCCGTGACGGACAGGTCACGGCGACGGCCACAGCACTCAGCCTCGGGCGAACGATGACCTGTCACATGGTGACGGTCACGGATGAGGACGACCGCCGACTGGCAACCGTCAAGATCACCAACTACCTGCTCGACACGCCCGTGCACAACACCGCGGGCTGAGCCTCACCACTCGTAGAAACCGGTGCCGCTCTTGCGGCCGAGTTCGCCCTTGGCCACCTTTTCACGCAGGATGGCGGGTGGTGCGAATCGTTCTCCCAGCTTCGATTCCAGGTATTCCGCAATTCCGAGCCGGACGTCGAGACCGACGATGTCGGTAGTACGCAACGGTCCGCTGGGGTGCTTGTAGCCGAGCTCCATCGCCAGGTCGATGTCTTGCGCACTGGCGACACCTTCCTCGACCATCCGCATGGCTTCCAGCGCAATCGCCACCCCGAGCCGGGAAGACGCGAAGCCCGGGGAATCCTTGACCACGATCGGGGTCTTCTTGATGTCCTCCACCCATGCTTGCGCCAAGGACACCAGCTCCGGCGCCGTGTGGGATCCGACGACGACCTCTACCAGAGTCGAGGCGGGCACCGGGTTGAAGTAGTGCAGGCCGATGAAACGTTCCGGCTTGCGCAGGCTTTCGGCGATCCGGTCCAGTGACAGGGAGGACGTGTTCGTCGCCAGGTACGCGTCCTCGCCGATGACACTTTCCACCTGCTGCAACGCGGTGGTTTTCAGCTCCAAGTCCTCGGGCACAGCCTCGATCACCAGTCCGCAGCGAGCGAACTCGGACGAGTCGATCGTGACTACCGCATGTTCCGACGCGGCGTCGAAGTTGCTCAGCACGCCTCGTTCGACGGATTTCAGCAGATTTCCCTGCAAACGCTCCGACGCCTCGATCGCTGCCTGCGAGTCGCGTTCGACGACAACGACATCCGACCCATTGATCAAGAATGCGTGAGCGATACCCACGCCCATGCGACCGCCGCCGAGCACACCGACCGTGCCCGGGAGTCGAGTGGTGGAGTTAGACAATTCAGCCTTCTTTCCTGCTTTCCGACTTTCTGTCCAGGAATGCCTGCATGCGGTCGAACTTCGCCTGCGACTCGAACAGGATCCCTTGCGCCAGGGTATCGATGGCGGGGTGCGCCTCGCGCGGAGCCTGCATGACCGTTTTGGAGATCCGGATCGCCAGCGGGTCCTGCCGGGCGATCCGGTCCGCCAGAGCATGGGCTCCCGCCATCAGCTGCTCCGGCTCATGAATCTCGGTGACCAGGTGCACGGTCCGGGCCTGCTCGGCGTCGAGAATCCGCCCGGCCAGCAGGATTTCCTTGGCAACGGGTTCGCCCACCAGCTCGATCAGACGCCAGGTCGCCCCAGCACCGGCGATGATGCCCAAACCCGCCTCGGGGTTGCCGATCTTCAGCCGCGGGGTGGCGATCCGGAAGTCCGCGGCGAAGGCCAGCTCCGCGCCGCCACCGAGCGCATACCCGTCCAGGGCGGCGATGACCGGCATCGGCAATCGTGAGATCCGTTGGAACACGGTGGAGTTGATGCCGGCCAGTGCGTCGTCGCGGCGCCGCTCGCGCAGTTGTGAGATGTCGGCGCCAGAGGCGAAGACACCGTTCGAACCGGCAAGAATCATGATGCGGGGCGAGTGCTCCAGATCGGCACACAGCGCGTGCAACTCCTCGACCATCGTCTGGTCAATGGCATTGCGCACCTCGGGCCGATTCAACACCGCGACGATGCGGTCGTCGCTGACCTGCACATCGATGGTCGAGAACTGCTCGTACACCATCACACGCGCTCCAGCAGAAGAGCAGTGCCCTGACCAACTCCCACACACATGGTGGCAAGCCCGCGGTCTGCTCCTTCCCGCTCCATCCGGCCCAGCAGGGTGATCGTGATCCGTGAGCCGGAGGACCCGAGCGGGTGACCCAAGGCGATGGCGCCACCGTCGTTGTTGATGACGCCCTGATCCAGACCGAGCCGCTGAATGCACGCCAACGCCTGGGTGGCAAAGGCTTCGTTCAACTCGATCGCACCCAGATCACTCAGCTGCCACCCGGCCCTGGCCATGACCTTCTGGGTGGCCGGAACCGGGCCGATGCCCATGATCTCAGGCGGGACTCCGGCAGAGGCACCCTGCACAATGCGGGCCCGGGGCGTCAGGTTGTGCTTCTTGATCGCTGCCTCAGAGGCCACGACGATCGCGGACGCACCGTCGTTCAGCGACGATGAGTTTCCAGCCGTCACTATTCCGCCAGGACGGACGACCGGTGCAAGTCGGGCAAGGACCTCCATGGTCGTGCCCGCACGGGGTCCCTCGTCGGTGTCGACCACGGTGACGGCACCCTTACGGCCGGGGACCTCGACCGGCACGATCTCGGGCGCCAACCGGCCGTCGGCGATGGCGGCCAGGGCACGCTCGTGCGACTGGACGGAGAAGGCGTCGGCCGCATCCCGCGAGATGTTGTCGACGCTGGCCAGCTCCTCGGCCGTCTCCGGCATGGAGAACGTCATCTTGCCGTCGCGGTTGAGATCTCCCGTGCGGAAGCGCGAATTCACCAAGCGCCACCCGATGGCGGTATCGACGATCTCACCGGGCTTGGCGAACGGCCGGTCCGGCTTCTCCAGCACCCACGGGGCCCGCGACATCGATTCCACACCACCGGCGATCACGATGTCGGCGTCCCCGCAGCGGACCATCGCGGCGGCCAGGGTGATGGCGGACATGCCAGAGGCACACAGGCGGTTGACCGTGATTCCCGGCACCGTGTCGGGGAATCCCGCCAGCATCCACGCGAGCCGGGCGACGTTGCGATTCTCCTCGCCGGCGCCGTTGGCGTTACCGAGGATGACCTCGTCGACCACCTCCGGATCGACATTCGCACGCTGCAGCAGTTCCGCTACGACACGCGCTGCGAGATCATCCGGGCGGACTGCGCTGAGCGCTCCGCCATATCGCCCAACAGGGGTGCGTACCCCATCGACAAGGAATGCCTGCGTCATCGAGAGCCCTTCTGCGACTGCGACTGCGGCTGACCGGCGAACATGCCGGACCGGTGCATTTGCTGACCGATCGTTCAGTAACGATGTCACGCTGTAGCTGCTGCGGTCAACAGGGCAGGAACTGTCAGGTAGCCACTTGTTCACCAACCGTTCGGTCGGCTAACCTCACGTCGTTCGGTGGTGACTACACGGGAGTAGTCAATGGTGTTCCTCATGGGGGGATCGCCCACGACAGCGGGGAGAACGGCCTGTCCGTTGGCGGTGGTCGACACCATGAGCATTCACCGGAGAGCGGTCCGCACCGAACGAGGCAGCGCATCATCACGCGATGGCTGCACGCCCAGGCAAGAAGGAAGGAGACCGCGACCACTAGTGCGGCAACACCAGTTGCCGTTCGTTATCTCGGCCCGGACGGGCCCCATCCAGGAAGGAACGCCGATGGCAGAGCCCACGCCGACGGCAGAGCCCACGGAGAAGGACGCGCGCGATCTGCAGGCGTACTACGACGGGATGAAGCAGGAACGCAAGAGGTTGATCGTGCCGCTGGTCTCGATCATCCTGTTCCTCTACTTCTTCCAGCAAGTTCTCACCAACTTCACCCCGGCGATGGACGGGTTCATCACCGAGAACATGACCATCGCCTTCGCCTACACGATCGCGATGTTCTTCGCCATCATCGCGGTGACCATGATCTACAGCTCCCGCATGAACAAGATCGAGAGCCAGCTCACCCCGCCCAACCTCGAGGAGATCGCCGCCCGGTACAACGCCGTTCGTGTCCAGCCACCTCGTGGCCGAGGGCCGCATCTCCGGACGCAACAACGGTCTGGCCATCGCCGGCGACCTCGTGTCCGCCGCGACCTTCCTCGGCACCACCGCCGCGATCGCCTTCCGGGGCTTCAACGGGTACTACTACGCGCTGTTCATTCCGATGGCGTTCCTGCTGGCGCTGCTGCTCGTCGCCGAGCCGCTGCGCAACCTCGGCAGGTTCACCCTCGGTGACGTCCTTGCGACCCGCTTCCCGAGCAACAACGTGCGCGGCACGATCGGCCTGGCAGCGGCCATCGTCTCGATCCTGTACGTCGTCGCGCAGTTCGTGGGCGCGGCCCTGCTGGTCACGCTGCTCTTCGGGATCGACTACCGGACAGCGGCGATCATCATCGCGATTCTCACCACGGTCTACACCTTGTGGGGCGGGATGATCGCGACAACCTACATCCAGATCGTGCAGACGCTGCTGCTGCTCGTCGCGGGTGCACTACTCATCGTCCTCGTGCTGAAGGAGTTCAACTTCAACCCGATGGGCGTGTTCGCCAGCGCCAACGAGTTGAGTGACGGCGAGCTGCTCAAGCCCGCCCGGGAAGGGGCAGCAGCGCAGTGGGAGCAGTTCTCACTCATCTTCGGCGTCACCCTCGGTGTCCTCGGGCTGCCGCACATCCTCGTCCGGTTCCTCACCGTGCCGAGCGCCCGGGCGGCCCGCTCCAGTGCGGTGACGTCGATCTGGATCTTCTCCAGCTTCCTCATCTTCATGCCGCTGCTGTCTTTCGCCGCCGTGTCGTTCTACGGCGGCGGCGGTCACCTTCCTGGTGATCCTCTCCTCGCTGGCCGGTCTGATCATCGCAACCTCGGGCGCGATCTCGCACGACCTGTACGCCAACTTCTTCAAGCACGGTGAGATCGACCCGAAGAAGCAGCTGAACGTGGCCCGGATCGCGACGCTGTTCAGCGCCGCGATCGCGACGCTCATCTCGCTGGTGGCACAGAACTACAACGTCGCGTTCCTCGCCACGCTGGCCATTGCGGTCGCGGCAAGCGCCATGCTGCCCGCGCTGCTGCTGACGATGTATTGGCGCAGGACCACCGCCGCGGGTGTCGGCATCGGCATGATCGTCGGCCTCGTCGCCGCGCTCGCGGTGATCCTGCTGAGCCCGACGATCCGGCCGGACAACCCGATCATTCCGATCTCGAGCCCGGCGGTCATCTCGTTGCCGATCTCACTGGTCACGATGGTCCTCGTATCGTTGGCGACGCAGCCCAGGGGCGCCGAGCTGCAGGCGGCGAACCACCTGTTCGACCGGATCCGGGTCAAGATGGTGACCCGGGTCGACCCCGGCGACCCGGACTCGCGTCACGAGTCGGTCCGGATCCGCGCCTGAACCGTCCGGTCTGCGCGGGCGCCCGGTAGTCGTCACCCCCGTCGACGGCTACCGGAGCCCGCACGGGCCGGCGCCCCGCGCGCTCATCCCCCAAGGACACACGTACCGAAAGGACTCACCGATGATCCTCGTGGCGTACTCTGGAGCGGAGTCCCGCAACGCCCTCGACTGGGCGGCGGAACACGCCCTACGCACGAACCAGAACCTGACGGTGCTCACCGTGATCAAGCTGCCGTCGACCCTCTACGACGAGACCCAGGGTGTCCCGGCGGAGTTCACGAAGGCGGCTCGCCGGGTGCTCGACGACGCGGTGGCCCGCGTCCGGTCCTTCGGCGTCACCGACATCGAGACCGTGATCGGCTACCGGGACATCACCGGCGCTATCGTCGAACTCTCCCGGGAAGCAGAGATCGTCGTCGTCGGCAACCGTGGCCACGGCGAGACCGCCTCGGCGCTGCTCGGTTCGGTGGCCTACGCGGTCACCTCGCACGCGGCCTGCCCGGTTATCGTCGTCCGGGACCAGATGGAACACTCCTGGGGAGACCACCGCAAGATCGTCGTCGGCATCGACGGCTCACGCGCCGGCCGGCACGCAGGCTTGTTCGCGGCCGGGGTCGCGGCCCAGACCGGTGCCGAACTCACCGTCGTCGGGGTCTGGGACATCGGCGGCATCGGGCACATGTCCGGTGAGTTCGCCGCACGTATCGGGGTCGAGGATCTGCACGCCAAGGGCGAGCTGAAGACCAAGGACTGGATTCAGCAGGCGGTCCGCCAGATCCCGGCGCGCTTTCCCGATGTGAAGGTGACCGGCGTCGTCCGCCGGGGGTCTCCGGTCGTCGTGCTCCGTGAAGAAGCCGCCGATGCCTCGCTGCTCGTGATCGGCAGTCGCGGCCGCGGCGGCTTCGCCGGCCTGCTGCTCGGTTCCGTCAGCCACCGCCTCATCCATGACGTCGGCTGTCCGGTCGCCGTCGTTCGCTGAGCCGACGCCGGAGCGCATCGCAGGCCGCGACACGCTCGGGTGGCTTGCGTGCTAGGCGAGCGAGTGGCCCGCGAACAGGTGCCCCGGGCGGACGACCCGCGGCCGCGGCCATCCACGGCGTTGCGGCAGCCCAGGCGGCTCCCGGTTCACCGGGTTGCCGCCTGGGCTCTGTTCCGCTCGGGCTGTTGCACGCCCACTCGTCTGCCTGCTGCGTGCCTACCGCGGCCGGCCGAAGTTCTGGGTCATCCAGAGCTTTCCGTTCACCACCCGCACATCGATCCCGATCTGGGTGAACCGCCTGGACAGGATATTCTTGCGGTGACCGTCGTTCGGCGGCTTCTGGTGGTACATGATCGATTCCAGCTGCAACGCACCGCCCACCGACGTGTTCGGGTTCATGCCCACGTTCTCGCCGGCGTAGGCGAAGGTATAGCCGGTGGCCGCGATCCGTTTACCGAGCGACGGCTCGCCAGGCAACCGGTGGCTGAGTCGGTTCGCCCGGGCCATGCGATTGGTGTGCGCCCTGGCCGCCTTGGCCAGATTGCTGTTCCACCGCAAGGCGGGCAACCCGTGCTTGGCCCGGTCGGCATTCACCTGCCGGTACAAGGCAGAAACATGCGCGGACGCGTTCGCGCTGACGCTCTTGATCGGTGTGACCACCTTGGTCCGTGAACCGGAGTAGGTGACCAGCAGGTCGTTGCTCTGCATGACCGTTCGAGGCCGGTAGGTGCCCGCACCGGGGGCCCGCCACACGCGGGCGCCGTTGGGTGCCTTGGCAGCCAGGCTGCCGTCTTTCCACATCGTCAACGAAGACCCGGCCGGGAACTTGCGCTTCCACATGCTCTTGCCGGAAGCACTGACCTGCTCCAATGTCCCATTGCCGTGCATGATCAGCCGGGCCCGGTTGCCGTGCGCCTGAATGTAATGCCCCGGGCCGAGGACTGCTCCGGGAGTGAGCGTGTTGGCGCCGGCCCGCCGGTTGGACCAGGCGGCACGGCCGTTCTTGGCGTAGATCACCAGGTTTCCGTCACTCTGCAACACCAGGCGGCCACCGGCGGCCTTGCCGTTGGTCTGGGTCGACCAGACCGGACGCCCGGACCTGTTGTAAATGACCAGGTTTCCGTCACGCTGCATCACCATCCGCCCACCGGCGGCACGTCCGTAGGTGCGGACCACCCACAGCGCCCGGCCGTTGCCGTAGACGACGGCGTCCCCGTTGCCCTGGAACACGAACCGGTACTGACCGGCCGTCAGACCCTGGTTGCCATGAAAGGTCGTGGCGCCGCCGGCGATACGCCGGGAAGCTACTCCCTGGGGGATGGATAGCTGCGCACGGACACCGGCCATCTGCTGCGCCTGCACCGATCCACCTTGTGCGCCAACAGAAGGCAGCGATCCAGCTGGTTTCTGGGTGGCAACGCTGCCGGTCGTGGCCGGACCGGCCAGCGCCTGCGGGGCGATACTGGAGAGTGCCACGCCGGACACGGCCAAGGCGAGAACGCCTCGGGAAAGGCGGGAACCGGACGTGGCTGCATGATGACGAGGAATGTGACGATTTGGCATAGGTCCAGTGATCGGGCCGGGCCTGCAGCCACTTGTCCACCCGATGCCAGGTCGCTCCACCCGAGTGAGACCGGAACACACAGTGCGAGTAGGGATTGCGAACGGGTGAGAAGCCACTGGCCCGTCGCCGGCGCCGGCGCGCGCGGCTGACCCGCGGGCGGCACCCGGGCCGGTCACAAGGAGTCGCCGCATCGCCCCGATCGACGTACTCGGTCCCGGTGCCAACCGTCAGGACTCACCTCGGCTCGAACCACCCGGATCGACCACTATGGCGCTGTTGCCGACTCGTGGCGCCGGCACGCTGCTCCCCTCCGTACTCCGACGGTGCCATAGCGTCCAGGTTGTCCGCAGCGACCGGGTCTGCAGGCCGGCCTGCCCGCCGCGGGCCGCCGGAGACCGCCGGACCTACTTGCGGCCGACGCTACTTACGGGTGCCGAAATGCTCTGTGAGCCAAAGCTTCTGGCCGTCCATGTACACGTTGATGCCGATGTCCCGGTAGTTCGGGCTGAGCAGTGTCCTGCGGTGGCCGTCCAGCGGTGGCACCTCGGCCATCATCATCGAGTGCAACGCCAGGGCGCCCTGCGCATCCTGCCGGTCGTGCATACCGAGGTTCTCCGCGGCCGCGCTGTAGGTGTAGCCGGTGGCACCGATTCGATCCTCCAACACGGGGTAGCCCGGGACGGCGTGAGTCAGGTCGCCGTGCTCCGACAGCGCCCGGTTGTAATCGTGGGCCGACAGCGCCAATTGGTTGTCCCACGTCAAAGAGGCCAGACCGTGGGTGGCTCGATCAGCGTTGACCTGGGTCAACAACGATTGGGCGATGGCGGCTTCCAGCGCTGTGGTGTCCCCACCGACCGGAGTGGGATCAGGACCGGAGTTGCCCGTCGAGGCCCACCGCGGTCGCCAGTTCGTCGGCACCGACGCCGGCAGGTGCGTCCAATACCGGGCCTGGCCGAACGCCTGCGCCGACGTCGAGGTACCTGCAACGGCCGCCGGTCCACCTGCCGCAGTCGCCGCTGAACCGGCCGCCCCTGAACCGGCCGCCAGACTTGCGGTCACGATCGCCGCCAGCGTCACGGACCGGCGCAGGGCAGTGGGTGAACTGGGGTGCTGATGGCGATGGTGCACGCAGATGTCTCACTTCTGCCGGGGCGTCTCGGGCGGAGCGCAACTGCTCCCGTCCCCGGGTATCGACGCGGCGCGTAGGTGAGGTTCACCGCGCGGCCCGCAATCACGCCGAACGGGGCGCCGTCGTAGCACACAGGCATGCCCATGCCGGAGATTCCGGGAAGGCGATCCCAACCGGGCTCGCTCACTGAGCGCATCCAGCCAGCACCAGGCCGACTAGGCAGGAGGCCGCACCGGCGGCATCCAGGCAACGGCATACAGGCACCCCAGCAGCCTGGCTCGTGTGTGGGGTCGGCCCCCGGGCACGCCGGTCATGTCGGGCGTCTGGGGAGGGTCCGAGACGGTCATCCTGGACCCTGTGGGGCTGTTGGGGTACGTCGGGTAGCGGCGCGCCGGCGCCATACGTCACCTCACGGCGCCATAGGGATCGATGTGGGCGGTGCGGACGGATTGTCGACGAGTACGGCCGTCAAGCGTTTCGTGGCGGCCCCCAGCGGGGGTCGATGTGGGAGGTGTGAGTGGGATGCCGGCGGGGCTCAGCCGCAAACCAGGACAGGTCACACAATCGGCGTAATTCGTCGCCACCGCGTAGCCAATCGTGACCGGTTCAGCACGATCTGCTGCGCAACGAAAGGGCGCCGGTTGACTATAGAACTATGACCCAACCCGGCTGGGATACACCGCATGACCTCCTGACGGTGGTGCGAACCCGCGAGGACATCGAGCGGGACATCCTCGCGTTGGAGGTGCTCTCGCCCAGGGAACGGCTCGACGCCGCCAAGGCCGCCGAAGAGTTGGAAGCCGAAGCCATTTACCTCGGCGAGGTCGAGTTGATGCTACGGGCCCGACTGGTGGGCGCGGTCGCACTGTGCCGCCTCGGCCGGCTCGCGTCCAGTACCCGTATCATCCGCGACGTCCACCGGTGGGCCACCGAGAACGAGCACCGCTACCTGCTGGCGCGCTCCGAACGGCACCTGTCGCACGTCTGCCGGTTGTCCGGGGACTGCGCCACCGCCCTGGAACACGCCATCAGGTCGATGGAAAACACCACCGACACGATGCCGGTCGAGGTACGCACCGACCATCAACACGTCCTGGCCATCGCGATGGCCCGAACCGGTGACTACGAGGGCGCCATCGGCCGCTTCGAGCAAATGCGCAAGGACCTGCGCGGGCTCGGGCGCACCAGCCTCGAAGTGAGCGTGCTCAACAACCTGGCCTACGCGCACCTGGAGAACGGTCATCTCCAAGCGGCCGCCGACACCGGGGCACGGATGATGCGGCTGGCGAAGCAAGCAGGGATCAGCATACTACCGGCCTACTTGGACACCTACGCGCGAATCCTGTTGCGCCGCAACGAACCACACCTAGCGGTGGATTTGCTGGCCAAGTTCGACGGCAAGCATGATCAGCACTTCGACATCGACTCGATGGCCGACTGCATGCTCACGCTGGCGGAGGCGCATCACCAGGCCGGCGACATCGCGGCCGCCCACCAGGCCCTGGACCGGTGCGAGACCATCTGCCGGCGGCAGAACCTGATGGAGATCCTGATGCGGGTGCGCCAGGCGCGCTCCGAGCTGTTCGCCGACGAACACCGCTGGAAGGAGGCATACCTGGAGCACCGCCGCTACACCGAGGTCATGGCCACCGTGAGCAGCACCGACCGTGCCCGGCACGCCCGGGTGGTCGCGGCCGTCTACCAGACCGAGCAGGCCCTGATGGAGAGCCAGAAGTTCCGCTGGCTGTCCCAACAGGATGCCCTGACCGGTTTGCCCAACCGACGCTTCGTCAACGAGAACCTGCCGGAGCTGCTGCGCGACACCAGGGAAGCGGGCGGCACCTGCAGTGTCGCGCTGCTGGACCTGGATCACTTCAAGCGCATCAACGACGAGCATTCCCACGAGGTCGGCGACCAGGTGCTGGTGCGGGTGGCGAAAATCCTGGCCGAGACGCTGGATGGCCAGGGCACCGCGGCCCGGCTGGGTGGCGAGGAGTTCCTGCTTCTGCTGCCCTCGATGAACCGCCAGGACGCGATCAGCCTGGGGCATGAGATCCTGCGCAAGCTGCGGGACTACCCGTGGCGCTCGGTGGCCGACGGGCTGCAATCGCTGACCGCCAGCGTGGGCATGGTCACCTGCACCTTGACCGGCGCGTGGGAGCAGGAAGAGGTGCTGCGGACCGCGGACATGAACCTGTACCGGGCCAAGAGCAACGGCCGGGACCGGTTGGTCGCCTCGGTGAGCACCGGGTCGCTCAAGCTGGTCGGCGAGGTGACGCTGCCCACTCAGAGTTCGGTGCACAACTCGGCGCTGGTGCGGTGAACCGCGCACCGCGTGCGGGTGCGGCAACTGCGGCTAGGGTCGGATCATGACTGTACGCATCAATCGTGTCTACACCCGCACCGGTGACGACGGCACCACCGGGCTGGGCGACTTCTCTCGCACGGCCAAGACCGATCCACGGTTGGCCGCGTACGCCGACACCGACGAGACCGGAGCGGTGCTGGGCCTGACGGTCACCATGACGGAACTGGACGATGATGTGCGCACGTTGCTGCGTCGCGTGCAGAACGACCTGTTCGACGTGGGCGCGGACCTGTGCTTGCCGTTGGCCGACAGTTACAAGTACGAGCCACTGCGGGTCAAGCAGGAGTGGATCACCGAGCTGGAGTCGGCCATCGACACGTACAACGACGCACTGCCCAAACTGACCAGCTTCATCCTCGCCGGCGGAACCCCGGCGGCAGCGTACCTGCATCTGGCCCGCACCTCGGCCAGGAGGGCCGAGCGCTCCACCTGGGCGGCGATCGAGGTGTACGGGGCCGATGTCGTCGGTGGGGTGAACGGGCTGGCCGCGACCTACCTGAACCGGTTGTCCGACCTGCTCTTCGTGCTGGCCCGCTACGTCAACCGCAACCACGGCGACGTGCAGTGGACCCCTGGCGGCGGGCGCTAACTGTCATACCGGACCGGTGGGGCTGCCTCGATCCAAGCGGAGAATCCGGTGTAGGACTGGCGTCCCATGGACACCTCGAACTGCTCTCCTCGGTAGCCGAGATCCACGACGACGGAGAACGGCAAAACGGCGATGCCCTCGCCACCGGCGGGGGCCCGCTGGTGAATGATGTACAGGTTGCTGCGCCGGAAGCGGTGGGTGGGACGTGGGGACAACGAAAACACCCGGTACCAGTCGAGATGCGTGGCCCGATACCGGGCCACGCCGGCCGACCACCGTTGCCTTCCGCCCGGCCCATGGGAGCGCAACGAGCAGGGAAACGAAGAACTCATCCGGACCAACCACAGCCGCCGCAGCAGGAAGGCCACGACGGCCACCGTGATAACGAGAGCGGCTATCTCTCCAGCCCGCGCGGCGAGATCGGACATCGTTCAACTCGCCGCGCCGACCGGATTCACTCAGGCTGACCAGCGCCGATGACGTGCTCGACCACCACGAGCACCTGGTCGTTCTCGACGGACAGGAATCCACCGTCCACACGGAACTTGCCGACCCGGGTGCCGTTGTCGCCCAACAGCTCGACGTCTCCCTCACCCAGGATGGCCAGCACCGGCGTGTGCCCACCCATGATGCCGATGTCACCTTCGACGGAACGGGCAATGACCTCTTTGGCCTGCCCAGCCCACACGCTTTCCTCGGCGGAGACCACCTCGACCTGAACCGTCACACGATCACCTTACCCGTCGTCCGACCCGGTTGCTTCCTGGTGACCGCCGGGTCAGTCCTCACCGGTCTCCTTGCGGATACGCTCATGGTTGCGCTCGACGTCGTCCAGGCCACCACACATGAAGAATGCCTGCTCGGGCACGTGGTCGTAGTCGCCGTCGCAGATCTTGCCGAACGCCTCGATGGTGTCGGCAAGGGGAACGGTCGAGCCTTCGACGCCGGTGAACTGGGTGGCCGAGTACATGTTCTGGGACAGGAAACGCTGAATCCGCCGCGCCCTGGCCACCAGTGCCTTGTCCTCCTCGGACAGTTCGTCGACGCCGAGGATGGCGATGATGTCCTGCAGCTCCTTGTTGCGCTGCAGGATCTGCTTGACCCGGCTGGCCGTGTGATAGTGATCCTCGCTGATGAACCGGGGATCCAGGATGCGGCTGGTGGAGGTCAACGGGTCCACCGCCGGGTAGATGCCCAGCGAGGCGATCTCACGAGACAGCTCGGTGGTGGCGTCCAAGTGGGCGAACGTGGTGGCCGGTGCCGGGTCGGTGTAGTCGTCGGCCGGCACGTAGATCGCCTGCATCGAGGTGATCGAGTTTCCTCGAGTGGAGGTGATCCGCTCCTGCAGCTGGCCCATCTCGTCGGCCAGCGTCGGCTGGTAGCCGACCGCGGACGGCATCCGGCCCAGCAGCGTGGAGACCTCTTGGCCGGCCTGGGTGAACCGGAAGATGTTGTCGATGAACAACAGCACGTCTTGGTTCTGCACGTCCCGGAAGTACTCGGCCATGGTCAGCGCCGCCAGCGCCACCCGCAACCGGGTACCCGGCGGCTCGTCCATCTGCCCGAACACCAGCGAGGTCTGACCCATGACGCCGGTCTCGGTCATCTCCTCGATCAGGTCGTTGCCCTCGCGGGTGCGCTCCCCCACTCCGGCGAACACCGACACGCCGCCGTGGTCGCGGGCCACCCGGGCGATCATCTCCTGGATGAGCACCGTCTTGCCGACGCCGGCACCGCCGAACAGTCCGATCTTTCCGCCCTGGACGTAGGGGGTGAGCAGATCGATGACCTTCAGGCCGGTCTCGAACATCTCGGTCTTGGATTCCAGCTGGTCGAACGCCGGCGCCTTCCGGTGGATCTCCCACCGTTCCTGCACGTCCAGCGTCTCACCCTCCGCCAGGTTGAGACAGTCACCGGTGACGTTGAAGACGTGCCCGAGGGTGACGTCTCCGACCGGCACGGTGATGCCGTGGCCGGTGTCGTTGACACTCATGCCGCGCACCAGCCCGTCGGTCGGCTTGAGGGCGATGGCCCGGACCATGTTGTCGCCGATGTGCTGAGCGACCTCGAGGGTCAGCGTGCGCTGCTCGCTCAGAAAGGAGTAGTCGATGGTCAGCGCGTTGAACAGGTCCGGCATCGAACCGGACGGGAACTCAATGTCGACGACGGGGCCGGTGACCCGGGAGATCCGCCCGGGGGCGGCCTGCTCCTTGCCGGTCTCGGTCTGGATGGCGGTGGCAGTCATGGTGGTGCTCTCCTCGTCCTAGTCGGTGCCGGTGGCAGCAAGCGCGTCCGCCCCGCCCACGATCTCGCTGATTTCCTGAGTGATCTCGGCCTGGCGGGCCTGGTTGGCCAACCGGGTGTACTTGTTGATGAGCTCTTCGGCGTTGTCGCTGGCCGATTTCATCGCCCGCTGCCGGGCCGCGTGTTCGCTGGCTGCCGCCTGCAAGTAGGCATTGAACAGCCGCGAATTGATGTAGCGGGGCAGCAGTCGCTCCAGTGCTTCGTCCGGGTTCGGTTCGAATTCGTACAGCGGCAGCAGCTGCGGCTTCGGCACCGCGGGCTCGTCGGTCTCCACCACCTCCAGCGGCAGCATCCGCACCGCGATCGGCTCCTGGCGCACCATCGAGATGAACTTGGTGTAGACGACGTGGATCTCGTCCACGCGCTCGGCCGGGTCCTCGGAGAGGAATGCGTCGATGAGGACGTCGCCGATCTCGTTCGCCTGGTCGAACCGCGGTTCCTCGGAGAATCCGGACCATTCCCGCACGGTGGGGCGGCGGCGGAACCGGTAGAAGGCGGCACCCTTGCGCCCGGACATGTACACCGCAGGTTCGACGTCGCGTTCCCGCAGCCACTCGATGAGCTGGTCGCTGGTGCGCAATACGTTGGCCGAATACGCCCCCGCCATACCGGCATCGGAGGTGAGGATCAGCACGGCGGCCCGGGTGACCCGCTCCCGTTCGGTCAGCAGCGGGTGGTCCATCTCACGCTTGTGACTGGCCAGTGCCGAGGCCGCCTTGGTGATCGCGGTGGCGTACGGCTCCGAGGCGTGCACCCTGGCCCTGGCTTTGGCGATCCGTGAGGTGGCGATCAGCTCGCGCGCACTGAAGATCTTCTTCATCGACGATGTCGACCTGATCCGGCCGCGATACTCACGTTGCTTGGCGCCCACGCCTACCTCCTGTCAAGCCCTGTCGAACGGGTCGTTGTGCCACTGACTGGCATCCGTACTCAGACCTCGCTCACGAGCGCTGGACCACGATCTGCTCGGTGGCCCGCTTCTCTTCCTCGAGGGCCTCGACTTCGTCCTCATGGCCGGGCTGCGGTTCGTCCTCGTCCGGAGTGCGAGTGGCGTACGCCTTCTTGAAATGCTCGATCTCCTTCTCCAGCGTCGCCCGGGTGTCGTCCTCGAACTTGCTGGTCTCCTTGATGACCGACAACACCTCGGTGGACTGGCGCAGGTGCTCGAGGAACTCACCCTCCAGCTTGCGTACGTCGTTGACCGCGACATCGTCCAGCTGGCCGCTGGTCCCCAGCCAGATGGAGACGACCTGTTCCTCCACCGGGAACGGGGAGTACTGGCCCTGCTTGAGGATCTCCATCAACCGCTCACCTCGGGACAGCTGCTGGCGGGACGCGGCGTCGAGATCGGAAGCGAACATCGCGAACGACTCCAGCGCCCGGTACTGAGCCAAATCGACCCGCAGCGAGCCCGCCACTTCTTTCATCGCCTTCACCTGGGCGGCGCCGCCGACCCGGGACACCGACACACCGACGTTGACCGCGGGGCGCTGGTTGGAGTTGAACAGATCGGACTCCAGGAAGATCTGCCCGTCGGTGATGGAGATGACGTTGGTGGGGATGTAGGCCGACACGTCGTTGGCCTTGGTCTCGATCACCGGCAGCCCGGTCATCGACCCGGCGCCCATCTCGTCGGACAGCTTGGCGCAGCGCTCCAGCAGCCGGCTGTGCAGGTAGAACACGTCGCCGGGGTAAGCCTCGCGGCCCGGTGGGCGGCGCAGCAGCAGCGACACGGCCCGGTAGGCCTCGGCCTGCTTGGACAGGTCGTCGAAGATGATCAGGACGTGCTTGCCCTGGTACATCCAGTGCTGGCCGATGGCCGACCCGGCGTAGGGAGCCAGATACTTGTAGCCGGCGGAGTCCGATGCCGGTGCGGCCACGATGGTGGTGTACTCCAACGCCCCGGCTTCTTCCAGGGCGCCCCGCACGCCGGCGATGGTGGAGCCCTTCTGCCCGATGGCCACGTAAATGCAGCGCACCTGCTTGGTCGGGTCCCCGGTAGCCCAGAACTCTTTCTGGTTGATGATGGTGTCGATCGCGATCGCGGTCTTGCCGGTCTGCCGGTCGCCGATGATCAGCTGCCGCTGCCCGCGCCCGATCGGGGTCATCGAGTCAATGGCCTTGATGCCGGTCTGCAGCGGCTCGTGCACCGACTTGCGCTGGATGACCGACGGCGCCTGCAATTCCAGGGCGCGGCTCTCGGAACTGACGATGTCGCCCAAGCCGTCGATGGCACGCCCCAGCGGGTCGACCACTCGGCCGAGGAAACCCTCGCCGACCGGAACGGAGAGGATCTCGCCGGTGCGCTTGACTTCCTGTCCTTCCTCGATGCCGTCGAAGTCGCCCAGGATGACCACACCGATGTCGCGCACGTCCAGGTTGAGTGCGAGACCGAGAGTGCCGTCCTCGAACTCGAGGAGTTCGTTGGCCATGACCCCGGGCAGGCCCTCCACGTGAGCGATGCCGTCACCGGCGTCGGCGACCCGGCCGACCTCGTCAGCACCGGCCTGCTCCGGCTGGTACGACTGGACGAAGGAGTCCAGGGCGCTCCGGATTTCGTCGGGGCGGATCGTCAACTCCGTCATTTCGTGCTCCTCGATCGTTTCGTGCAGTTCGGTTGCGGGTCAGCCGGCAACATTGCGTTCGGCCCGGTGCAGGCGGCTCAGGACCGAGCCGTCGATGATTTCGTCGCCGACCTGGATGCGCAGGCCACCGACGACCCCCGGATCCCGATCGATCTTCAGTTGGATCTCCCGGCCGTACATGTGCGCCAATACCTGGGCCAGCCGGGCCCGCTGCAGGTTGTCCAGATCGACGGGCGTGCTCACGATGGCCACCGAACGCTGCCGGCGAGCGGCGATCACGGTACCGATGCGATCCATTGCCTCTTCCAGGCGACCGCGGGGACGTCGCACCGCGTGCTCGATCAGCGCGACGGCATGCGGATTCGCCTTGTCGCCGATCAACGTCGTCGCCAGTTGGGCGCGAGCCTGTTCGGAGGCGGCACGATCGGTAAAGGCCGCGTACAGCCGGGCATCACCGGCGAGGATCCGGGAGAACCGGAAGACCTGATCCTCCACCTCGTCCAGTGAGCCCTCGGCATCGGCCTGGGCGATGCGGGCACGCACCCCCAGGTCGTCCATCGCATCGCCGAGATCGCGTGCGCTGGACCACCGCGAGGACACCAACCCGCGAATAACGTCGAGGGTGGCCTCGGAGACCTTGCCGTCCAGCAGCCGCTGGGCCAGGCCCACCTTGGCCTCACCGTCCAAGTTGGGATCGGTCAGGGTACGGCGAAGCTGCGCCGAGGATCCGAGCACTCCAGCAACGGAGAACAGCCCACCGGCCAGATCGGCTCCCCCGCCCTGCTCGAGCTTGCCGTCGAGCCGCTGCTGGGCGCGGTGCAGGGAGTCGGCGCTGGCACCTCGCATCAATGACCTCCGTGATCCTGATCGCCGCTACGAGCAGGCGTCTGTTCCAGTTCGGACAGGAACCGGTCGATCACCCTGGACTGGCGGGCCTGATCGTCAAGGGATTCCCCGACGATGCGCCCGGCCAGGGTGGTGGCCAAGCCACCGATGTCACGGCGCAACGAGGCCTCAGCGTTGGCACGTTCGGCCTCGATCTGCCGGCTGGCGCTTGCCTGCAACCGTTCCGCGTCGCCCTGAGCCTTGGACCGGATTTCTTGAGCGATCACGGACGCCTCGGACCGGGCCTCTTCCCGGATCTGGGTGGCTTCCGCTTTGGCCTCGGCCAGCCGCTCCTGCAGTTCGGCCCTGGCGGCCTCGGCCTCTTCCTGGGCCTGCTCCGCCTTGGCCATGCCACCGGAGATCGCTTCCCGGCGTCGGGCGTAGGCTTCCTCGAACTGCGGAACCACGACTTTGCTCATCACCCAATACAACAGGGCAAAGGCGATGGCTCCGATGATCAGTTCACCCGGGTGCGGGAGGATCGGGTAGGCGGTTGCCCAGAACCCTTCCTCCCCTTCTTTGGCGAGAACGCCGGGGAATCCGGTCAGCACGGTGACTCCTTGCGGTGGTGAGGTCAGCGGACGAAGGCGAGCACGAAGCCCAGGATGGCCAGCGCCTCGACCAGGGCGAAGCCCAGAATCGCGATCGGCTGCAGCACACCACGCGCTTCCGGCTGGCGGGCCACGCCGTTGATGTAGGCGGCGAAGATCAGCCCGACGCCAACGCCGGGGCCGATGGCGGCCAGACCGTAGCCGACAACGTTCAGTGAGCCTTCCATCGTTCTCTCTTTCTGTGAGGGTGGTTGTGGTCGGGAACAGGATTTGGACGGGACGCGGGGTCGGCCGAAAACGAAACTATCGGTCAGTGCTCATCGGCCAGCGACCCGGCTATGTAGAACGCGGTGAGCAGCACGAAGACGTAGGCCTGCAATGCCTGCACCAGCAGTTCGAAGAACGTCATGATGATCGCCATCGCAAACGAGGCCACTCCGGCCAGCTTGACGACGCCCGCACCCTCCAGCAGCAGGTATTCGGCGCCGAGCATGAACACCAGCAGCATCATATGGCCGGCGAACATGTTGGCGAACAACCGGACGGCCAGGGTGAGCGGGCGGGTGATGAAGAAGGTGATCAGTTCCAGCAGATACACCATGGGGGCGATCCAGCCGGGTACGCCCGGGGGCATGAGGCTGGCGAAGTACCCGCCCAGGCCGCGGCGCCGGATGCCCACGTAGTGGTAGACCACGAACGTGATCAGGGTCAGCACGATCGGGAAGCCGATGCGGCTCATGGTGGGGAACTGGACCGGCGGGATGATGCCGAACACGTTGTTCACCAAGATGAGCATGAACTGGGTCAACAGCAGCGGCAGGAACGCGCGGAAGTTCTTCTCGCCCAGCAGGTCGATCGCGACTCCGTCGCGGATGAAGTCGTACACCGACTCCAGCAGGTACTGGCCCTTGGTAGGTACCACCTGCATGCGCCGGGACACCAGCACGAACGGGATCGCGATGAGCACCACCGACAGCAGAATCACGATCATCGAGCGAGTGATCGCGGTATTGCCGTCGGTGCCGAACAACGGCTGCCAGAAATCCGCTGCAGACGGAGGGGTGAAACCGCCTTCCGACTCCGCCGTGATGACGCTCAACCCCACTGTGCCTCCTCAAGTTCAACCGGCGACGCCGCCCCACTTGATCCCCGAGCGTAGCGGACCCAAATCACGTACCCGGACAGCGCCAGGCACGACAGGACGACAACCGGCAGGATCAACGTGAATCCAGTCACATTTGCGGCGACGACACCGAGTACGGCCCCCAGCAGGGCCCCAGCCAGCAGGTAAGACAGGGCATTCCAGCCTTGCGCCTGTTCCTGCCAGTTCCCGCCGGGCTGCTGACCGGCCCGCGAGGGCTCTGCCGGCATCGCTGGTTCACCGTTCATCGCCGACCCACCTGTGCGGCGGAAAACATCAACTGAGGCCGCGAACGCAGCACCGATCGCAGATGCGCGGCCAACCAAAGAACAGTCAACCCGGTCATCGTCCCGCCAAGAACCTCAGGAGAGAACAGCGCTGAATCGCGAGCCTGCAGCAACAGCGCCAGCGCGCCCACGTGGCTGCCGTACACCAGCAGCGCCAAGCCGAGACTCAGCTGGGCGGCAGTCACCGTCAGCAGCTCTTGCAGCATCGCCAGACTGGCTATAGCCGTGACAATGACCACAGTGGCCACCACGGCAGAGAACCCGGCGTGTTCGCCGATGAATACGCTGCAGCCCAGCCCGGCCAGACAACCGGCGGCCAGCACGGGTGCCAGTACTTCCCGCACCAAGGTGTGCGCGGCAGAACGGTGTGCCGGACGCGACGCGTGTGCAGAGAACATCGTTGTGTTTTCACCAGGCTTGTGAGCGGGATAGCGAGATCGAACCTATCATGACGTGCCCTGTCCGCCGGGAGTGAGAGACGTCACCACAGCCGCGGAGGACCCGCGGCTGCGCGCAGGTTCGGCCCGAACGTCAGCGCCGCGGCGGCCAGGATGGCCGCGGCCCACACCGGCAGCAGGAGGAGCAGCGGGACGAACGCGGTCAGCACCGCCCCGAAAGACAGAATGGCCGTCCACAGGTACATCACCCACACCGCCCGCGGATGGGAGTGGCCCAGGTCCAGCAGCCGGTGGTGCAGGTGCTGGCGATCAGCCGCGAACGGCGATTGACCGCGGGCGGTCCGCCGCACCACGGCCAGGAACAGGTCCACCAGCGGCAACATGAGCACGGCCAGCGGCAGCAACACGGGGAAGAAGACCGGCGCGATGCGGGCCCGGGACACCATCACCGGGTCCACCTGCCCGGTGACCGACACTGCCGAGGCCGCCAGCAGCAGGCCGATCAGCAGAGCACCCGAATCACCCATGAAGATCTTCGCGGGATGCAGGTTGTGCGGCAAGAAACCGACACAGCAGCCCACCAGCGCGGCGGCCACCACGGAGCCGAGACTGGAGTAGTCCAGTGGGGATGCCTCGCGACTGAGCAGGTAGGTGTAGACGAACAAGGCACTGGCACCGATGCCCACCACCCCGGCCGCCAGCCCGTCCAGCCCGTCGACGAAGTTGACCGCGTTCATGGTCACCACCACGCTCAACACCGTCAATACCAGGAACAGCCCACCGGAGCCCACCGTCACCCCGCCCAGCGGCAAGGTCACCAACTGCACCCCCTGCCAGGCCATCAGCCCGCCGGCCAGGACCTGCCCGGCCAGCTTGGTGAACGGGTCCAGGTCGAACACATCGTCGAGCGCACCGACCAGGCACACCAGCGCGGCCGCGGCCAGCACCCCCCAGGCGGGCCGCCCGTCGAACAGCGCGCGCAGGAACGGGGACCCGCTGGCCACCAGGAACGCCACGGCCAGCCCGGCGAACATGGCCACCCCGCCCAGTCGTGGCACCGGCGCTGCGTGCACATCGCGGTCCCGCAACGGGGTCAGCGCACCGATGCGGTGGGCCAGCAACCGCACCAACGGTGTGCTCAGGTAGGTGACCCCGGCTGCCACCAGCATGATGAGCAGGTACCAGGTCACGGTTCAGCTCGTCTCCTCCACACGGTGCCGGCGTCCTCAGCGGGCCGCGAACCCGGCCGTGGCGCGGACCTCGGCCTCGGTGAGATGCCCGGCGCGCAGCACCACCGGCTCCTCCCCGGTGGCGTCGACGACGGTGGAAGCAGTCCCCACCGGCAGTTCGCCCGCCTCCAGATAGATGCTGACCGACTCTCCCAGTTGTTTGCGCGTCTCGGCGGCGGTGGTGCCGGTGGGATATCCGGTGAGGTTGGCGCTGCTGACCGCCAGCGGGCCGGTGGCCCGGATCAGGTCCTGGGCGGCCGGATGGTCCGGAATCCGCAGGGCCACCGTGCCGCTGGTCTCGCCCAGGTCCCAGTACAGGCTGGGCTGAGCCGCCACCACCAGGGTCAGGCCGCCCGGCCAGTACGCTTCGGTGAGAGCAAGCACCCAGTCCGGCAACGGTTGGGCCAGGGCGGCCATCATCGCCGGGGAGGCGACCAGCACCGGTGGCGGCATCGTCCGGCCGCGGCCCTTGGCCGCCAGCAACCGTTCCACCGCCTCCGGGCTGAACGCGTCGGCGCCGATGCCGTAGACGGTGTCGGTGGGCAGCACCACCAGTTCGCCACCGGCCACCGCGGCGGCCGCCATCCGGACCCCGTGCCTCAGCCCGTCCTCGCTGCGGCAGTCGTACATCAAGCTCACCGGCTCAGTGTCCCACCGTCACCGGGACGTCCAGGTAGCCCACGCTGTCGCCGCGGGAGGTCACCTGCAGCATCAGGCCCTGTGGCAGCCGGTGGATCTCGCCGCCGCCGGCCTCGGCGACGGCGCCGTGCACGAAGTACTCTCCCTCGCCGAGCGGAAGGTCGGGCAGCTGGAAGGTGATCTCCCGCTGTTGTCCGGCCGGCACGTCCGGCACGTCCGCGCCCAGCAGGCCGGTGTGCGTGCCGAAGACGTTGTGCCCCAACGGGGTGTCGATGCCGATACCGAGCACCCAGTTGGCCAGGTCGTCGTGCGCGGCCACCCGCACGGTCAGCGCCAGCGAATCGCCCGGTCGCAACCGGCACCGGCCCTCGACCGTATCTGCGGCGCGCACCGAAACCACCTCGGCCCGGGTACCGGCCACACCCCGGGCCTGCTCCTCGGCCCGGCGTGCGGTCTCGTAGTCGTCACGCAGGCGGCGCAACGCATCCCGCGGCGGGCCGTCCTCGACCACATGGCCCGCCTCGAGCACCACCGCACGGTCGCACAGTTCGGCCACCTGGCCCAAGGCGTGGGAGACCAGCACAATAGTGCGCCCCTCACGCTGGAAGGTGCGGATGCGGTCCATGCACTTGCGCTGGAACGGCTCGTCGCCCACGGCCAGCACCTCATCGACCAGCAGCACGTCCGGGTCCACGTGCACGGCGACGGCGAACGCCAGCCGCACGTACATACCGGAGGAGTAGAACTTGACCTGGGTATCGATGAACTTCTCGATGCCGGAGAAGGCAACGATGTCGTCGAAGTACTCGTCGGTCTGGGCCTGGGTGAGGCCGAGAATGGAAGCGTTGAGGTAGACGTTCTCGCGGCCGGTGAGGTCGGGGTGGAAACCGGCACCCAGTTCCAGGAGGGCGGCCAGCCGCCCCCGGCGGTGCACGGTACCGCTGGTGGGCTGGATGATGCCGCCGATGGTCTTCAGCAGCGTCGATTTGCCGGAACCGTTCGGGCCGACCAGACCGATGGTGCTGCCGGCGGGGACGTCGAGGCTGACGTGGCGCAGTGCCCAGAACGAGTCCTTGTGCCGCTGGGAAGCGGCGAAGTTGGTGACCCGGTCCTTCAGCGACTTGTCCTTGCGCAGCACGAACCGTTTGGACACATCCCGGACCTGGATGACATCCGGGACCCCGCTGCCGGCCTGCCCGCCCATCACAGTTCCTGCGCCATCGACCCGGACAACCGGGCGAACACCCGCTGGGCGACGAACAACCCCACCAGGCCGACGAGCGTGGCCAGGAGCAGCCGGGTGGCCAGGTGGTCCGGGATCGGCTGCCCGGTGCCGGCCACCCAGAACGTCTGTTGCATGCCGAGCACGGCCAGCGTCACCGGATTCGCCAGGTACAGTTCCTGCAGCCACGGCAGGTTTTCCAGCTGCTGTCGCACCAGTGCCCAGGAGTACAGGGTCGGGGTGGCCCAGAAGCCCACCATCAGCACCACTTCCACCAGATACTGCACATCCCGCAGGTAGACGTTCCAGGCCGACAGCACCAGTGCCAGCGCCAGCGACCAGACCACCACCACCACTGTCGCCAGCGGGAAGTAGACCCACCGGAAACCCAGCGGGAAGGCGCCGAGCACCGCGGTCGCGACGACGAGGATGCCCAGCTGGATGGCGTAATTCACCAACGACGAACCGAGCACCGACAGCGGGAATACCTCCCTGGGCAGCGAGACCTTTTTCACCAGGCCGGCGTTGGTGATGATCGAGTTGGTTCCCGCGGTCACCACCTCGGTGAACAGGCCCCAGATGGCAAGACCGGTGAACACGTAGATGGCGAAGTCGGGGATCGCCCGCTGCGCCCCGAGGAACTTGCCGATGGCCACGTAGTACACGGTCAGCAACGCCAGCGGTCGCAGCATGGTCCAAACCAGGCCGAGGGCGCTGTCCTTGTACCGGACCTTCAGTTCACGTTTGACCAGCAACCCCAACAGTTCCCGGTAGCCCCACACATCGCGCAGCGACCGGGCGGTGCCGGCCAGCACGCCGGATGTGCCGCCCACCAGCACCATCGGCTCGGTGCGCAGCCGGGCCAGCCGGTCTTCGGCCGGATGCGGGGTGGCGCCCTCGGCGGCAGTGGCGCTCATGCGGCGCCGTCCGGGCCGGCTTGTTCCTGCGGGCGGATGCCGCCGACCAGGAAACCCCACGTCGTCCTGGCGTAGTCGTCCCAGCTACCCTGCGGGCGTGCGGCGCATTCGGCGCGCAGCCGCGCCAGCAGTTCTGGCTCGGTCAGGGTGCGGCGCATCGCGGTGGCGATGGACTCGTCGTTGCGCGGATCCACCAGCAGTGCCCCGCCGCCTGCGGCGATCTCCGCCATGCTGCCGAACTGCGAGGTGATCGCGGGAGTACCGCAAGCCAAGGACTCGGCCACCGGCAGCCCGTACCCTTCGTTCAGCGACGGGAACACGCTGACATGGGCAAGCCGGTAAGCCGCCCACAGTTGCTCGTCCGGCATCCCGGACACCGTAGCCACCGGCCGCTCAGCCACGCGCAACTGCTGCACGCGGTCGGTGAACCGGTCGCTGTTCCAGGAGTTCCCGCCCACGAACAACACGCTGAAATCCAGGCCCTCGTGCCACAACTGCTCCGCCGCGGCCAGTACCGCCAGGTGGTTCTTGCGGGGTTCGTGGCTGCCGACGACCAGCATCATCGGCAGTGACCCGATGAGATACTGCTCGCGCACCTGCTGCAGCGCCGCGTCGGTGGCCTGCTCGGCGGTGGCCGGCAGCAGCACCGGTTCGATGCGCGGACCACGCAGCCCGGCACCGGCCAGCATCCGCGCCCAGCCGCGGTACTCCCGGGCGGCACCGCCGGAGATGGTCGCCACCCGGTCCATGTGCCGCACTGCGGCGAGATTGCGGGCGAACGCCGGACCCATTCCGGTGCCGACGGTCTCGCCGCTGCTGACAGGTACACAGTCGAAACCGATCACCGCAGTTTCGGCCAAGTTGTGATAGGCCAGCGCCTGCATCCGGGCGGTCCGCGGCGGCTCCACCGCCAGCTCCGGGATCACATAGGTGCCCCGCCAGGGAACCACCGCGGGCTGCTGCGGCACCGCATCCGGTGGCTGGTCGGCGTACAGCGCGGTGGCCTGCTCGGCCGCACTGAGCCGCCGCAGCGTGCGGTAGTCATCGTCCCAGCCGGTGAGCACCACGTCCGCGCCGTGCTCGGCCACCCACCGGCGGGTGGTGGCGCGCGCCACCCGCTGGATGCCGGTGGCCAGATCGGTGTGGGCGGTGTGGTGCACATCCACGATGACCCGGCCCACCACCACGTCGACCTGCCGGCCGGGGCCGACCATGGCGGCCATCCGCCGGGGCAGCCGCAGCGCGGCCCACGGGCCGCGCAACTGCGCTCGGCGGCAGCATTCGGAAACCGAGGTGACGGTGGGCAAGGTGCCGGAAACGACCGCGTAGGCCAGCCACCACTGCTCGGGAGTTGCCTGCGTCATCCGCAGGTCGATCTCCGAGCGCAGCACCCTGATGCTTCGCGGGGCAGGAATATCCTCGGTGGACAGCGTCATCGGCGCATCGGTCACAGGTGAGCCGGCGGCCGCGTCGGTGGTGTGGCGGCCGGACATGGCCAGCACCTCCAACAACAGTTCCAGCCGGGCCCGCACGGACCAGCCCGCCATGGCGGCGGGATTGGGCACCGATACCGAGTCGCGCAGGGCCATACCGGGTTCCACCGCGGTTCCGAGCACCAGCATGGATGCGGCGTTCGCGCCGGCCCGCAACGGCTCACGGGGGAGGCTGTTGCGCAACCCGTTCAACGCCTTGGCCAAACCGAGCGAAGAGTCCCGTACGGCAGCCACGGGTGTCCGTGAACGGCCAGGTGCCCGATCATCCATGGCTGACCTCCACCGGCTGTGCGGCGGCCGCATGATCGGGATCGGTGAGGATCTGCCACAGATCGTGGGCGTAGTCCGCCCAGGTCCGTCTGGATTCCTCTCGCACCCCGTGCATCACCTGGTGAACGGCTTGGGAATCGATCAGCATCCAGCGCATCGCCGCCACCAGGGCCGCGTCGTCACGCGGATCCACCGGCACGACCCCACCCCCCAGCTGCGCCGCGATCTCCGCGATACTGCCGTAATTGGTTGCGATGACGGGGGTTCCGCTGACCACGGACTCGGCTACCGGCAAACCGTACCCCTCGTGCAAGGAGGGGAACACAGTGAAACGAGCTCGCCGGTAGGCCTGCCACAGATACGCATCGCCGGCGCCGCGGCTGTCGATGATCGGCATCCGGCGGGCCTTGAGCCGCGTCAGCGCCATGTCGAACTCGGCCACTTGACCGCTGCCGACGAACTCGAGAGTGAACCGGTGGCCCTCTCGCCACAACAGCTGGGCCGCATGCAGGACGGCCAAGTGGTTCTTGCGCGGATCGTGACTGCCGACGACCAGGACGACCGGGTCCTCCTCCGGCGCGGGGACCGGGTCGGGGACCTCGGGAACCGGGATGTCCAGCGGCAGCGGGCAGGCCACCACGGCCGGCCCGGTCAGGCCCTGGGTGGGCAGCATGTCCACGAAACCGGCGAACTCCTCGGCTGCGGTCCGGCTGATGGCGGCAACCACGTCGGCGTGTTTGAGCATGGCCAGGAACGCGATGAAGGGCTCCGGCGCCTGCAGGGACAGCATGTCGGCGCTGACCACCGGTATGCAGTCGTATCCGATCGCGGCGACCCGGTTTCCGCTGACCTCGGCCAGCGCGGACAACCTGGTGAGGGCCGCCGAGTTGGGCACCTCCGGCAGCACGACGGTACAGCGCCACGGCACCACAACCGTGCCGTCCGGGCCAGCCGTGTCGGCGATGGCCGGGTCTGCCCGGGAGATGTCGTCCCATTCGTCCTTGGTCGCCCAGGACAGCACCCGCCGGCTCTCAGTGACGGAAAGGAACCGGTACCCGCCGGCCAGGCTCGTCCAAGCCACCAGGTGCACGTCGTGCTCCGCCCAGTGCGGCAAGGTGGCGCGCACCACTCGCTGGATGCCGGTGTTCAGGTCGTGCCGGGCGCAGAAGTCCACGTCCACCAGCGTGGTGTCCTCGACGATGTGAACGCCCCGGGTGAAAGTGTCGGCGGACTTGGCGATGTGGTACCCACGGTGCAGCAGGGTCTCGATAACGTGTCCGGGGTCTGCGCTGCGTAGCTCGCGCAGCAGTCCGTGCACGTCATCGGCGGTGGGGAACGCACCGGTGAGCCCGACCAGCAACAACCAGGACTCGTCCAGCCTGCGGGTCCGGTTCAACCGGTGCAGCAGCCCGAGCAACAACTCGGAGACCGTCCCGCCCGGCACCGGTGCCGACTCGTCGGTTACCCCATCCCCGGGCGCGTAGGCGTCCGGTTCACGGGCGAGAACGTCGGCGACTGCTTGCAGGCGGCGCCGGAGGATCCCGGCCGGCGTGTCCTCGGCCGATGCAGTCGTGCGGGCCGCCGCATCGTCCGCGGCGGGCGGGCCCGCCGCGGAATCGAGGTTCTGTTTGTCGTTTCCGGAGCGGTCACCGTCGTGGGGACGGTCATGGTCGCAGGCGGCGTAGCCCGGGTACACGTCGCGGTCCGGTGAGTTCATCGTGGCATCCGCGAGCGGACCGCCCGCAACGGTTTGGTGACCCGCCAGGAGACCGTCTGTTCGAAGCTGTTCACGGCTTCCCGCAGTGCGGCCACCTCCGCCTCGCTGGCGCCGGCGCTGCCGCCGGTTCCCGCCGCGGCGTCGGCCCAGTGGACCAGCACACTGTCCCGCCAGTGCCGAAGTTGGTCTCGCAGCTGGTGGACCTCGGCCTCTGCGCGCTCGGCCCGCTCCTGCTGTTCCCGCGCTGAGTGTTGCGCCTGTACGAGCCGGTGGTCCTGATAGTCGTCCTGGGGGCATGCCGGATAGGACAGCAAGGGCTGAAGCTCGCCGGCCTTTTCCTCGCTGACGTAGAACCGTGACAACCCGTCGAACAGGCAGAACCGGTAGCCGTGCGCCAACAGGCCCGGCTCCCAGGCTTCGTGCACCTGCCGGGTCGAGTTCGGTGCGGTGGCCTCCACAACACACACCCACGGCCGGAACTCGGCGAAGTCGGCCGAAGCCAGCACGTCCGCCTCCACGCCTTCCACATCAACCTTGAGGAAATGCACGTCCCGGCCGCTCAGATGCTCGGCTACCACCTGGGCCAGGGATACTGCCGGAACCTGGATCTCCTTCTCGGTGTGCTCCGCACGCCGCTCGTGCTGGGCCAGCATGGTGGAAAGCCCGGTGCCCTCGATGTCGTAGACGGTCACTGGGCCACACCCGTCCCGGGTGACGGCGGCCTCGACCACGATCTCGTCGGGGCGCTCGGTGCGCAGCCGCTGCGCCCAGTGCGGAATCGGTTCGACGTGCACGCCACGCCAGCCCCGGTCATAGAACGCCTTGGTCACCGAGTCGACGACCGGGTCGTTGGCCCCCACGTCGAGGTAACAACCGTTGGTCACCTCGCGCAGCGCGCGGTACAGCACGACGTCCTCGCCGTTCTGGGCGTAGGAGATCATTGGTTCGTTCACCACACCGCGATGGTAGTGGGCGCGCCACGGTGGTGACCGCCCGGCCACGCCGGGCACCCGCCGACGACGATCACCCCCGGTCGCCACCCATACCCTGTCGATGACGTCATTCCTGGGGCAGCGAGACGGTTCCCTTCCCTCGGCGCCGTCACCGGGTCATCGCGATCCACGACCCACCCGGAGTCCATCATCTAGGGTGAGGTCCGTGACGGCTGCGCGGCCACGTCCCTTCCACCCGCTGATCGATTCCTGCGACCTACTCCTGGCTTGTGCGCCGTGGTGGGCGCTGGCGCTGTCCGGCAGCCTGCTGGCCGAGGCGTTCCGCCCGGCCGTGGTCGTTCCGCTGCTGATTCTCGGCAGCGTCGCAGGTTTCGTGCTGCGCCCGGACCCGTACCCGATCGGCAACCAGCGGGCCGCCCGGCTGGGGATGACGGGGCTGTTCGCCGGGGCGGGGCTGAGCCTGCTGGTGAATGCGGTATTTCTCAGCGAGCGGTTCATCGTGGTGCGCGACCCCGACATTTACACGTTGACGGCGCAATGGCTCGTGGACCACCCGGCGACGACGATTCCGGCGCCTGGCAGTGGACCCCTGGGTTTCGCTTCGCTGGTGCCGGGTGAGTGGCATCCGCAGGGCAATCATCTCACGGCTGCCGTGGGCGCACTGTTCGGCTGGGTGCTCGGGCCGTGGAACGTGGGGTACGCGGCCCCGGCTTCGGGCGCGTTCGCGCTGCTGGGGGTGTACGCGGTGGCGCGACGAGTAGTGAACCCGTTGTGGGCACTGGTGCCCGGCGCGGCACTGGCCATGGCCGCACCGATGGTGCTGGTATCCAGATCGTTGTACTCCGAGCCGACCGCGATGGTGCTGGCGGCAGCCGGGGCCCTGTACCTGCTGAGCTACGCGCGCCGGGGCCGGACGGCCGATGCGGC